>ULOH01005933.1_pt1 | contig 115459 bp, 138 predicted proteins | sample 1952421 | NCBI WGS metagenome assembly ULOH01 (sample SAMEA4835599, study PRJEB28245) | human gut metagenome | biome: gut microbiome; material: fecal sample | place: Denmark | collected 2008
TAATGTGGTTTACCATCTGCCCATAGTTTGCTCATATTTGCATGTTGCACAATTCTAAATAATTCATCTGGTTGAACTCCCATTTCAACTAAAGTGCCTAAAGCAAAATAAATTGTATCTATCATTGCATCTGCTTGTTCAACGATATCTTCAGCTTTAACAGCATCAAGAAATTCATTTATTTCTTCAAGTATCCAAGCATATCTTTTCTTAGCCCTATCACTTGTCATTGAAACTGGTACATCAGAATGCGGATGTCCAAATGCAGTATGAAATTCTTTTACTTCTAAAAATTCTTTGTTCATTTTCAAAACCTCCCTTAAATAATGATTTTATTATATAATAAATAGTTAAATTATACAAGAAAAAATAAAAATAATCGCTTATCTTCCTTTTTCTATATTCCCCTTACATGGGAAACACGAAACTTCTCTTTTGGGACATTACAATCTATTATTTGTTTATATTTTGGATCAAGATTTTTTTTAAAATCATCGTATATATCCTTTTTAAGGACAGCTCTTTTTTGATATTGTAAGCCATACATATAAGGATAGTAAGAAGAGTCATCAACTAATCCTATATCACCTATTCTACCTGCTTTTATAATTCCTTTACCATTATTAGTTATATAAATAACTGTATTATCAAACAGATAAAGTGCAAGTCTACCATTACCATAATAATCATTATAAAATTTATTAATAAATTCAGCATTATCTAAAAGTTCATCTAATCTCATATATTTTTCATAAAAATTGTTTTCATAGGTTAAAAATTCATCAACTTCGGTTTTTTGACTATCATTTATATATTTTCTTAAAAAATGAATAAATTTTCCATCTTTGAATAGTTTTATAACAAATTCAAGTATGTCTTTATTTGGATCTCTTGTTATAAAAATTTCATAATTATCATTTTCTTGGCTTTCATTCTTATCATTAGCATTTTCAAAATCCACCTTGACTTTAAAATCCAATTTTCTAAGACTTGATAATGTTTCTTTGTTTAATTTATTTTCTTTTACAAGTTGTAATTTTGCTAAAGCATCCCTTAATATATCTAAAGAAGTTTGAATTTGCTCATTATCAGTAAATTTTAATTCTTTCATTCTATCATTAAAATTTACCAGTATAGCATTATAAGTTTCTTCAAGTTCTTTATCTAATGCTTCTTTTTGCATAATCATAGTCATTATCTCGCAACGAAGTCGATTAGCTCCATCTTGTAAACTAATCTTATCCTCAATGATATCACTTAAAATAGTCGCTTTTATACCAAGTATTTTTTCTAAAGTATTAGCACTGATTTTAACCTCAAATGATTGAACAACATCATCTAATGATTTTTGTATTTCATCATGCTCTTTTTTGATATTATTTATTTTTCCAAAAAATTCATCTATTGTTCCAACCATGTCTTTATTATATTTTTTCAAAAATCTATCAGGAATATTACCTAAAATGCTTTTTCTATAATCTTTTAAAATAGCATTAACTTTTAACAAAATGTTATTATAAGCGGTATTTAGTACATTTTTATCCGAAGTTAATGGTAAAGTTTCTAATAGTTCATTAATTTTGTTAACACATTTATATTCAGTACTTCCAACTATGTAAACTTTTTTACTAACAAATCTTTGTAATTTATCTTTTAAATTATTAAAATACGATAGATCAAAATTAGTTGATTTACCTTTTAAAGTATCATAAGCAGCATTTACTTTTTTCATCATTTCATCACTACCACCCATATCTGGATGATATTTTTTTGATAATTCTAAATATTTTTTTCTTAAACTTTCTTCAGTAAAACTTCCTGTAAAACCGAATAAGTTTAATGCTTCATTATAGTTCATAATAACCCCCTTAAAAAAACTCATTGATTATACAACGAGTCCAATATTCACTTTTTTTGCAACCCCCATTGCTTAATCAGTGATTTATTTATAGCACGAAAAGCATTAAATGTCAAATATGTGTAAATCATTAAAAATAAATCAATGATTCAGCTAAGTAGCATAAAAAATGGGGCAAAAAAATTTTCGCTCCATTTTTACATGCCAATTTTACTGGACTATTGACTAGCGAAATTATTCATCTACCCTTTCTACTTGACGTATATACCCTCTTTTTCGAAGTATTACACTCTATTGTTTGTCTATATTTTGAATCAAGACATTTTTTAAAATCATCATATATATCGTTTTTGAGAGCATTTTTATTATAATATTTAGAACCATACTTATAAGGATAATAAGAATAGTTATCCATTAATTCCAAATCACTTGTTCCGCCCACTTTTATAGTCCCCATACCATTATTGGTTATATAAATAACTGTTCCATAACACATATAAATTACAAGTAATCCATTAATATAATGTTTATTAAAGAAAACAGCATTATCTAAAAATTCATCTAATTTCATATATTTTTCATAAAAACTACTTTCAGAGGATACAAATTCATCGACTACACTTTTGTTACAATCATTTAAATATTTTTTCAAATAATGTATCCATTTTCCATCAGTAAATAACTTTATAACAAATTCAGGATCATCCTTGTATACATTTCTTGTTATAAAAATTTCATAATTATCATTTACTTGGCTTTCACAATTATCATTTACTTTCGTTTTAAAATCTAATGTTCTAACCATATCTGGATGGCATTTTTTTGATAGTTCTAAATTCATAATATCCTCCTTAAAAAACTCATTAATTATATAATGAATCTCACTTTAACTTTTTTTGCAACCACTATTGCTTAATCAGCGGCTTTATTATAGTACATAAGGTGTTAAACGTCAATATGTAAAATGCAAAAATAAAAAGATGCGTTATATCACAATTCAAAAAAAAATTCTATTTTTATTAAATAACAAAACCTAAACTAAAAAAATTTTTATCTTGTATTTATAAAATTATTGATTTATAATATGTACTCAAGTGGGGTAACAATATGTATAAATACTATGAGAAATATGGGGAAAAGGTAATGTATTATGAATTTTATTCTATAAATGAATACATAGAATATCTTTTACATGCTAAAAAAAATCCAATATTTTCAGGAAATTCAAGTGAAACTGGAGATTTTGCTTTTACAGATACAGGTAGTTTTGAAGAAGCAATAAATCTCGTTAAATATGGGTACCATGAAGATTTTGATAAAATGATGGAATTAAAAATAAAATTGGATAAATATATAAAATATTCTAATAATAATAGCAAACAATATAACTATTATGTTGGATATGTTCCTGATGTTAAAGCATATTTAGAAGGTAGTCCACTTTCAATGCTTAATAAAGGCAGTAAAATCAGAAAAAAAATAGATTTATATGTTCAAAGTGCTTATTCATGGATAACAACAAAAGAATGTATATATAATAGGGGTGTAATAGTATTGTCGTTAATACAAATTTTAGAAAATCTCGGTTATAATGTTAATCTTCATTTATTTAGTTTAACTACTGATGATAATGTAAATTCTTACTTTTATTGTGACTTTTTACTAAAAAAAGAAAATGAAAGAGCAAATCCACAAAAATTATATTTTCCGTTATGCCATCCATCATGGATTAGAAGGCTTGAATTTAAATTAAAGGAGTGTACTCCTGACATTACAAACGATTGGTCTAATGGCTATGGTCGTTTATGCAATTGCAATGAAATAAGGGATTTCTTAAATTTGGAGGATAATGATATATTAATTCCTGAGCCAAGATTTTTAGGCATAAATGGGGTCGATTTAATAGATGATATAAATAAGGTATTTGATTATATAAATGAAGCTGAAACTCCAGAGAATTTGGAATTAGATAAAATCGAAAGGGTGAGAAAAATATGAATTATAGATTTAAAGATTTTTTAGTAAATAATTGTACAGAAGATGAATATATTCAAAAAAAGTATGCAAGTAAATATTTATTAGATAAAGAAGAAACCGAATATAAAGTAAGAAGTATTAGACCTTGTGGTAGATATATTTTTTCACAATTGGATATTAAAGATTACTGTTTTCCAGGATATTATTGCAGAGCAAATGAGTTGCAAGAGGCACAAGTTTCTTGCGTGGTAAATGGTGATAGAGATGTCCTTGTTAAGTTACTTGCTGAGTATAGAGAACCTAATGATTGTTTTGGATGTGATAGTATTATACAATACATATATCTAAAACTAGGATTTAAAGCTCTTATAGAAGAACTTAAAAAATATGGATTTGAAGGCTCCTTTGTAATGGATGTTGGAAATAATAAGTTGATGTGTGGTAATATTGGTAAAACATCGCATTTGTATTATGGTTATGATAAATTTGAGAAGATAATGTTTGCTGATAATAAAGAAAGTATTATGGAAAAAACGCCAGATAATTCATATAATGTTGCTATGCCAGATAGTTATTATGATGGTAAAACTTTTTGCAGTATAGGAGAAAAATATGGCCCATTTGCATTAATGGATGATCCTATTAATGCAAGAAGCAAGGTTGAAATGAGAAAGTTAAGAGAAAGTATTAAAATGTTTTTAATGAATGGAAACTTAAATATAAGTGAGGTACATGGTAATGGGCATTTTTTATTAGGGGCAATGAATAAAATATTTACCACAAATAATGCTAAATATATTTATATGATAAATTGTTTAAATCAAAGTAAGTTAACTGAATTATGGGAAGAAAAATTTAAAAGTAATAAAATAGTTACTGAAGATTTGGTATTACCATATTTATATGATAACTATGGAATGAAATATACCATTAATTTATTAAATGAAAATGGTATTGATTGCTCATTTGTTATTATGAATAATGAAAATGGACTTCTTTCTGCTGGAAAAAGTGGTAAAGGAAACTTATATTATTCCTATAATGCAGATGGTAATGTATCATTTGGAAGTGAAGAAATATTTTTATCAAATTTTAAAAATAAAACAATAAAAATGGAAGATGAATTTTATGATAAAGGAGAATTTTATAAAATGAACGAGGAACTAAAAGAATCTAAAAAAGAAAGCAATGATAAAAAAGAAAAGGTTGAAAACAGAAAAGATGTATATGAAAGCTTATTAAAAGAAATGCCTAACTTCATAAATGAAATACTAAATGGTATGGTTAGTGATGAAATTCGTGACAAAATCAAAAAAATTCTTGAAGATTATTTAGCTGGTGATGAATTTAAAAATAAAATAAATGATTCTATTAATGGAAAAATTGATACAGAATTAAAAAAAGAAATTCTTAAAATAGTTCGTGATGAAATTAAAACTTTAGGAAGTAAACCACGAGTGCAGGAAAAAAACGAGAAATCATTAAATAATCTTGCAAATAATTCTCAAAAAGAAGTTAGTGTACCAAGTGTCCACATACTTAATTCTCATGGTGAAGAAATAGGAAAAACTGTGCCAGAACATTTTCATGAAAAATTTGAAGAAATTCTTAGTCTTGTAAATTTAGATGAACCTGTTATGCTGATTGGACCGGCAGGAAGTGGAAAAAACTATTCTATAGCACAAGTATCAAAAGCACTTAATAAACAAATGTATTATACTAATAATGCAAGTAATGAATTTAAGTTAACAGGATTTATCGATGCCGGAGGTAACTATCGTGATACTGAATTTTATAAAGCCTTTAAAAATGGTGGAGTATTCTTTTTAGATGAAATAGACAATTCCGATCCATCTGCATTAATTGTAATTAATTCAGCCCTTGCCAATGGATATATGGCATTTCCTCATGAAACAATTGATAGACATCCAGACTTTAGAATGGTGGCAGCGGCAAATACATGGGGTAAAGGTAGCGATTTTCAATATGTAGGCCGTAATGCTCTTGATGCATCAACACTTGATAGATTTGATAATGTATTCTTTGATTATGATATGAGCCTAGAGGAAGAATTATATCCTAGTGATAATGTACTTAATTTTATGTGGGCATTTAGAGAAGCAGTAGAAAAATCAAGAATACCTCATATAGTATCGACTCGATGTATAGGTAAAGTTTATAAAAAAGAGATAAATGGATTTTCACCTGAAACAATATTAAGGGTAAATGTTATTCGTAATTTATCACAGGATGATTTAAATACAATACTTGGCAATATGGATAATTTAAAGAATAATAAATATTATGATGCTTGTAGAAAATTAACTATTAGATAGAACTTAAGTAGGAAATGTAGAGTTTCTTACTTTTTTAAATAGTTAAAAATTTATGATTTTTTGTTGATTTAATCACAAAATTGTAGTAAGATTAATGTAGAATAAAGAGGTGTGAGTATGAAAAAAGATGACATTAAATTAGACGAAGGTTATGAAACTTTTAGTGAAGGACCAAAGTTTGAATTTCCTAGAGAAATATTTTCTCTTACAAAAGAAAGCGAAGATTTATTAAAAGATAATAAGGATAATAAAGCAAAAAGTACTGATTTTGAAAGTCTTTTATTAGAACTAAATAAACAAGTTTCTGATGCTGACACTTCAGTAGCGGCTTTAGTATCTCAAAAAGAGGAATTAAGTAATCGCAAATTACAAATCGAGGAAGATGAAAAAAAATTATCAAATGAAAGATTTATTTTTGAACAAGAAATGAAAAATGAAAAACAAAAATTAAATGATGCAAAAATTGATTTTGAGCAAGAAAAGACTAAAATCTATGCTGATATAGATTTCAAAAGACAAGAAGTTATTAATTCTAAAAATGAGTTTGAAAAATATCGCGTTGAACAAATGAATCTAATTGAAAAGAATAAAGCACAACTCGAGGATAATTATGCAAAATTTGAAAAAATAGTTAGAACATTTATATCTAAAATGAATAATAAAGGTGAATAATGTCACAAAAAAAGGATGATGTTTTTGAACTAAATTTTGATGATTTTAATACTGGATTATTAGAAAAAAATTTAGAGGAAAAAGGTACTAATGAGTTTTTAAATTATTATATTAAGTTAAATAGTGATTTAGAACAAAAGAAAAAAGATTTAGAAAAAGATAAAGAACAGTTTGCAAGTAATATAAAAAAAGAGATAGATAAACTTAACCAAAAAAAGGCAAAATTAACAAAAGATTATGAAAAGATGAAAAAAGAATTATTTGATTATGAAGATTATCTTGATGATTATAAAGAAAGACTAGAGAAAGCTCAAAAAACCTTTTATGAATATCAAAAAAACGAAATTTCTAAAATAACCAAAGAAAAAGAAAAACTTTCAAAAATGCAAAGTGAAACTGAAAAAAGTTCAAAACAAATTAATAAAAATTATAATTCTTTAAAAGAAATAGTAAGTAAATTTGAGGGTACGGTAAATAAAGCTCAAAAATAATTTACTTTTTTTTTGTAAATAATTACCAAGATATTTGACTATAAGACAAAAAAAAGGTAATATTAAATTGTATATGTTATTCATAACTATGATTATAAATACATAAAGATATAATGAAAGCATCTATTTTATAGATGGTGTGGTGAAAGTATGAAATATATTAAAATAAATGGTGGTAAACCACTTCAAGGGGAAATTTCTATTGGAGGAGCAAAAAATAGTGCAGTTGCATTAATACCTGCAGCCCTTCTTGCAAATAGTAAATGTAGAATCGAAAAAATACCTGATATTTCTGATAAAGATGCATTATTTGATATTTTAAAAGTATTAAATGTAGATTTTAAATTTAATGATAAAGAAGTAATTATTGATCCTACAAATTTAAAAAATGTTTTAATACCAGAGGATTTATCTAATAAACTTCGTGCTTCTTATTATTTTATGGGAGTACTTCTTGCAAAATTTAAAAAGGTAGAAATATTTTTCCCAGGGGGATGTAATATAGGTCAAAGACCAATTGATTTACATTTAAAAGGTTTTGAGGCTTTAGGGGCAAAAATATCTCATGATGAAGATACTCATAAATATACTTTAGAGGCTAAAAATTTAAAAGGTACTAGAATTAATTTAGATTTTGCTTCAGTTGGTGCAACAATCAACATTATGTTTGCGGCAAGTATGGCTGAAGGCATAACTACAATTAGTAATGCTGCTAAAGAAATTGAAATAATAAATATTGCTCAGTTCTTAAATAAAATGGGCGCTAAAATCGAAGGTGCAGGAACAAGTGTTATCACTATCGAAGGTGTTAAAAAACTTAATGGTGCAAACATTGATGTTATTCCTGATAGAATTGAAGCAGGAACATATTTAATGATTGGTGCAATGATTGGAAATAATTTAACAGTAACTGGAGTTATTCCAAGTCAAATTGAAGCATTATTTGATAAGTTTGATGATATGGGCATTAAATATTTAATCGAAGGTAATAAAGTAACAATTTCTAAATGTGATAATATAAAACCAATTAATATAAAGACACTTGTATATCCAGGATTTCCAACTGATTTAGGACAACCTATTTCTGTATTACTTACTCAAGCAAATGGAACATCTTATTTTGAGGAAACAATTTGGGAAAATAGAATGCAACATGTTAAATATTTAAATAAAATGGGTGCTAATATTACTCTTAAAGATAATTCTCATTCAATAATAATTGGTCCCTCAAAACTAAAAGGTTGTGAAATAAATGCCACAGATTTAAGAGGAGGAGCTGCTTTAGTAATGGCAGGATTAATTGCAAGTGGTACAACAAAAATAACTAATATCGAATATATTTTAAGGGGTTATGAAAACCTTGCAAAAAAATTAAAACAAGTTGGGGCGGACATAGAAATTATTGATGAAGATTAAGCGAAGATATAAGTTAATTTTAATAATATTATTCGCAGTAATTTTAATAATATCATTGTACTTTATTTTAAATAAGAAAAAAGAAGTTATTTCTCTATCAATTGGTGATTATATATCAATGAATAAAATGAATTATTTTTATAATAAAACATATGATAATCTTTATTCCAAAGATGTTATATGTAAAGAAATAAAAGTGCCGTATTTAACAAGTGACAAACTATTAGAAAAGATAACTAATAATGAAGATAATATTCAGTTTTATATAAAAAATGCTAATTTTATAAATATTAATGTAGGTAATTACGAACTTAATAATTATAAAGAATTAAACGAAGAAATAACTATTGAATATTTAAATAATATGTACGATATTTTGTATCAAATAACAAAAATAAATAAAGCAAATATAAATTTAATAAATATATATGATGATAAAGGAGATTTTAAATTAATTAATAAAAAGTTATCAGAATATAGTAAAAAATTTAAGATAAATTATATTGATTTAAATAAACTTGATAAATTCTACTTTACATATTTTGATGATAAAGTATACATAAATAGTAAAGGAATGTATAAAATTAATGAAATTTTAGCAAAAAATTCTTGATAAGTTTGAAATATATGATATAATACTAAAGAAGTTAAAAGGAGAGGAAAAATAATTATGAAAGCAAATATACATCCTGAAATGAAAGAAGCTACAGTAAAATGTGCATGCGGAGAAACATTTAACGTTTTATCAACAAAAGAAAATATCAATGTTGAAGTATGTAGTAAATGTCATCCATTCTACACAGGAACTCAAGCAAAAGCAAAGAAAACAGGAAATGTAGAAAAATTTAATCGTAAATATGGATTAAATGAACAAAAGACAGCATAGTTTTTTGTTTTTTTATGATATAATAAATAAGGAGATGGTTAATTTTGAAGGTATATATAGGAACAGATCATAGGGGTGTAGAAACACAAAATAAAATAGTAAATTATTTAAAAGATTTAGGAATTGATATAAATATAAGTAAATTAAAACATAATGATAATGATGATTATCCTGATTTTGCATTTGATGTTTGCAAAAGAGTTATAGATAATAAAAATAGTTTAGGCATATTAATATGTGGAACAGGAATAGGTATGAGCATTGCGGCAAATAAAGTTAAAGGTATTAGAGCGGCAAGATGTGTTAATACTGATGATGCCTTTTTTGCAAGAAATCATAATGATAGTAATGTTCTATGTATAAGTAGTAATAATGACATTAATAATATTTATGAAATTGTTGATACTTTTTTAAATACTAAAACCTCCGAAGAAGAAAGGCATCATAAAAGAGTTCAAAAAATCATAAATTATGAAAATGGTGAATATAATGAATTATAAAGTGTTAATTTATGTATTAATGCTTTTTGTATCTATTTTTGCTTTAAGTGGAATAAATTTTACAGGTTTCTTTAAGATTAAACACGAACTTGAGGCAAAAATATTTGTAATGCTTGCATCGTTTGGTCTTGCCTATGTTTCTGCAGAATTTTTTATAAAATTAATTGAATTATTTTAAGGAAAATATGGATAAAGAAAATAAAATTATAATTATTTTGATATTAGTTATATGTTTATTAATAGGAAGTTTAAATAAAAGTACTTCCTATTTTTTTAATAATGAAACAAAAAATATTGTTATAAAAGAAACTTCTGATCCAATTGAGGATTATTTAATCGGAGTAATTGCTTGTGAAATGCCAGCATCATTTAATGAAGAAACATTAAAAAGCCAGGCAATTGCCTCGAGAACATATGCGTACTTTCTAAAAAGTAAAAATATAGAGCCGACTAATGATACTAGAACCCAATGTTTAATTACTAAAGAAAAAATGAAAAGTATTTGGAAAGAAGATTATGATTTTTATTATAATAAAATAAAATCTGCGGTAGAAAGTACTAAAAATTTGGTATTAAAATATGATGGAAAGATAATTCCTGCATATTATTTTTCAATGAGTAATGGCTATACCGAAAATAGCACATCTGTATTTAGTGAAAGTTATCCTTATTTACAAAGCGTTTCTTCAGAATATGAAAAAGAAAATATAAATTTTGAAAAAGAAGTAACTATTCCAAAAGAAAAATTTTGTAATAAACTAGGTATAACTTGTAATGATATAATTATAAGTAATATAAAAAGAAATAGTACAAATAGAGTTGAAAGTATTATAATTAATGGAAAAAAATTTACCGGTATTGAAGTTAGAAAAATACTTGGACTTCGTTCTACTGATTTTGTTATAAAATTAAATGAAAATGATATAAATATTACAACATATGGTTATGGACATGGAGTTGGAATGAGTCAATATGGTGCTAATTATTTAGCAAATCAAGGGTTTAATTATGAATATATATTAAAATATTATTATAAAGATGTAATTATTTCTAGTATAAATTAAATTTTTTTGTTCATACTTCTTTATAGGAGGAATGAATGAAGAAAATGAAGTTAAGAAAATATGTGTTACCAACAATTTATGTGCTTATAATACTTGTTACTTTTTTAAGTGTATCACTTATTAATAACCATCTTTTAAAAAATGTTACAAATTATAATTATTCTAAATCAATTATGAAAGATGTAACTGAGAATGTCTTAAGTGAAATATTACCAGATAAATTTGAAAGACCGTATTTAAGTGAAAATGTAAAATTATTATCAGGTTTTTATAGTAAAGATTATGATGATGAATCACAAAAAAATTCTTTAATAGTTTATCAAAATACTTATATGCCCTCATCTGGAACATTTTATGCATCTCAAGATGAGTTTGATGTAGTAAGTGTTTATGATGGCAAAGTAAAAAGCATTAAAAAAGATGAAATGCTCGGAGATACTGTGGAAGTACAGCATTCAGATAACTTAACAACAATTTATTATTCTTTAAAAGATGTTACTGTAAGAGAAAATGATGATATCAAAAAAGGTACAATTATTGGTAAGGCTACCTCAAATAACTTGGTAACAGATAAAAATGTACTATTTATCGAAGTATATTTAAAAGGTAAACAAATAGATCCTGAAAAATTTTATGAATTAAACCCAAATGAAGTTAAATAATATAATATATTTTTATGAGAATAATGTTATAGTAAGATTTAATGATAATATTTATTATTTAAAATTAAATGAAAATATTCTTAATAATGGAATAATCTTAAATAAAGATAAGTTTATAAAAGAATATAATGAATTTACCAAAGAAAATAATCTAAAAAAAATTATCAACAATAAAATGGTAGTTATAATTCAAAGCAACATATCAGTAAATGATATTAAGATGTTATCGATTATTTTCGAAGAACTTGGAATTAAAATTATAAAAATTATAAAAGATATTACATTACTTAATGTAAGAAAAAATAAAGCTTATCTAATTGGTGATAATAATTTAAGGTTATATTTTATAAATAAATATAACAAAAAAGTAACAATAAATATGAATACATCCCAAATTAGTTATAATGATATTATTTCTATAATTCAAAATCATATTAAAGAAAGTTTATTTATATTAAGTAGTAATGATGACCTTATTAATAAATTATTAAAAAACAAATCTTATTATTTAATAAATAATTACATAAAATTTATATTTGATGAAATAGGTTAATTACTTGTCATATAAAGTAAATACACCGATAAATGTCGAATTTTGTATTTCGATTTAAATTGATACAGTATAAAACTTGTGTTAAATTTAAATAGAAGGAAGGTGTAAAAATGAAAGGACAAGTTAAATGGTTCAATAATGAGAAAGGGTATGGTTTTATCCATTGTGATAATTTATCAGATATTTTTGTTCATTATTCAGTAATCAAAAAAGATGGATATCGTTCATTAAATGAAGGAGATATTGTAAGTTTTAGACTTATTGAAACATCAAAAGGTTTACAAGCAAAAGATGTAGAAACCTTAAATTTAACTACTGTATAGTAGTTTTTTTTTATAAAATGTGATATTATCATTATAGGAGAGTGATGAATTTGAAAATAAGTATAAGAGGAGATAAGATTGTAGTTACTAAAGCAATTAAAGATTATTTACATGAGAAATTAGAGAGATTAAACAAATATTTTAAAAATAGTGAAGATATAAAATGTAATGTTATTATAAGAGTAAAAAATAATCTTCAGACTGTTGAAGTTTCAATACCTACCTCTAAGTTTAATATTAGATGTGAAGAAGGTAGTGATAATTTATATGCTTCAATAGATATGATTATTGATAAACTTGAAAGAATGATAAGAAAAAATAAAACAAGACTTAATAATCATTATAAAAATGTTCCTTCATTTGAAATGAATTTAGAATATGAAGAAACATTAAATGAAGAACCAGATAAAATTGTTAAAAGAAAAAATCTTGATACAAAACCAATGGATGAAGATGAAGCAATAATGCAAATGGAACTTTTAAATCACGATTTCTTTACATTTAAAAACATTAATGAAGAATGTGTTTCTGTTTTATATAAGAGAAAAGATGGTTCTTTAGGTATTATTAATGTTAAATAGGCTTTTAGCCTTTTTTTTATGGAAGTTATTTGATATAATTTATCTTGAAGGTGAATATATATGGGAATATTAAAAAAATTATTAGACAGCGAATATAAAGAATTAAAAAGGTTTGACAAATTAGCAGATGAAATTATCTCTTTAGAAGATTCTATGGCTAATTTAAAGGATGAAGACTTTAAAAATAAAACAAATGAATTTAAAGAAAGACTTTCCAAAGGTGAAACTTTAGATGATATTTTAGTACAAGCTTTTGCTCTTGCTAGAGAAGCCTGTTATAGAGGTATAGGTGAAAAACCTTTTAAAGTTCAAATTATAGGTGGACTTGCTATTCATTATGGTAATATAGCAGAAATGAAAACTGGTGAAGGTAAAACACTTACTACAGTACTTCCTGCTTATGTAAATTCTTTAACTGGTAAAGGAGTACACGTTGTTACTACAAATGAATATCTATCTGATAGAAATGCTAATTGGATGAAACCAATTTATGACCTTTTGGGAGTAAGTGTAGGTGTAAATCTTCGTGATATGACTCCAAAAGAAAAACAAGATGTTTATAACTGTGATATTACATATTCAACAAACAACGAAATTGGTTTTGATTATTTAAGAGATAACATGGTTGTAAATAAAGAAGATAGAGTACAAAGACCTTTAAACTACTGTATTATTGATGAAGTTGATAGTATTTTGATTGATGAAGCAAGAACTCCTCTTATTATAAGTGGTGGAAAAGCTAATTCAAATAGTCTTTATATTGAAGCTAATAGAGCAGTTAAAAATTTAAAAGAGGATGAAGACTATACTGTTGATTTAAAAACTAAAAGTGTTTCTCTTACTGAAGAAGGAAGTAAAAAAATAGAAAAAATATTAAATATTAAAAATCTTTATGATATTGATAATGCTGGCCTTGTACATCATTTAAATCAAGCTTTAAAGGCAAATTATGCTTTTGCTAAAGATGTTGATTATGTTGTTTCTGATGGACAGGTTATAATAGTAGATCAATTTACAGGAAGACTTATGCAAGGAAGACAATATTCCGATGGTCTTCATCAAGCAATTGAGGCTAAAGAAGGAGTAACAATTAATGTTGAAACTAAAACAATGGCCACAATAACATTCCAAAATTTATTTAGAATGTATAATAAACTATCAGGTATGACTGGTACAGCAAAAACTGAAGAAGAAGAATTTAGAAATATTTATAATATGTATGTAATATGTATTCCTACAAATAAGCCTGTAATTCGTGAAGATTTAGCAGACCTTGTATATGCCACAGAAAAAGGTAAATATAAAGCAATTATAAATACAGTTAAAGAAATTCATTCAAAAGGACAACCAATCCTTATTGGTACAATATCTGTTGAATCAAATGAACATTTAAGTGGACTTTTGAAAAAGGCTGGTCTTCCACATGAAGTATTAAATGCGAAAAATCACGAAAGAGAGGCAGAAATAATTGCTAAAGCCGGTGAGAAAGGTGCAATAACTCTTGCTACAAATATGGCAGGTCGTGGTACAGATATTAAGCTAGGTGAAGGTGTTAAAGAATTAGGCGGACTTTGCGTAATTGGTACTGAAAGACATGAATCAAGAAGAATAGATAATCAGCTTCGTGGTAGAGCAGGCCGTCAAGGAGATCCAGGAATGAGTCAATTCTTTGTTTCTTTCGAAGATGATTTAATGCGTAGATTTGGTACTGATAGAATTAAAATGATGCTTCAGTCTCTTGGAATTGATGATGATATGGCAATTCGTAGTAAAACACTTACTAGAAGTATTGAAACAGCTCAAAAAAGAGTTGAGGGTAATAACTATGATATAAGAAAGAGCCTTCTTGATTATGATAATGTTTTAAATGAACAAAGAGAAATTATTTATAATAAGAGAAATGAAATTATTGATAATGAATCAATATCACAAACAGTTATAGATACTTTTAAAGAAACAATTAATGTTTTATGTGAAAATCATATCGCTCCTGAAGGACATTTAACTGAAAATGATAAATCTGAGATAGTAGAGTATGTTAATACAAACTTCTTAAAAAAACAAAATCTTAAAGTCGAAGATATAATTGATTTAAAAGATAAGGATGTTCCAGAATATATTTCTTCACTTGTTATTAAAGATTATGAAGAAAAAGTAAAAGGACTTCCAGTAAGAAATGAATTTGAAAGAGCAATATCACTTAGAGTAATTGATTCAAATTGGGTTGAACATATGAATACTATGGAACATTTAAAAGAGGGTATTGGACTTCGTGGCTATAGTCAAACAAATCCAGTACAGGCATATACAATGGAAGGTTTTGAATTATTTGATAAATTATTAGATAAGATTGATAATGATATATCAGTATTCCTCTTAAAAGCAGAAATTAGACAAAATACTGAAATGAAACAAACTATTAAAGGAAGTGCTAATGATGGTAAAGAAAAAATTAAGAGTACTCCGAAAAAAGTTACTAAAATAGGTAGAAACGATCCATGTCCATGTGGATCTGGACGTAAATATAAGCAATGCTGTGGTAAATAGTTTGTTTTATAAAAAAATAGGATGGTGAAAATATGAAAATAGTTTTAGGCTCTATAAATGTTTCTAAGCAAAGGTCAATTTTAATTGCAATGAATGAATTAGGATTTGATGATATTTCTATTGTCCCTGTTAATGTTAATTCTTTAGTAAGTTCTAAACCTATTAATGATGAAACTTTAATAGGTGCAAAAAATAGAAATCATGGTTTATATAATTATTGCATGGAAAATGATATTTCATTTGATTTACTAATTAGTATTGAGGGTGGATATGAACAGATAGATAATACATATTTTATTGTTACTTATGCATCAATATTAGACCAAAATGGTAATGAATTTATAGGAAAATCAAGTGGCCTTCAAATTACTGAAAGAATGTTTAATTACGTTAAAGATGGGAAGTCTTTGAATAAAGTTATTGAAAGTATTCTTGGTAATAGTAGTAATAAAAAAGATAATGGAATAACTGGATACTTAACAACTGGGTATTATAGGAGAGATATATTTGAATCCTCAGCAGTTATAAGTGCAATGGAAACTTTACTAAATTTTAAATCAAATTACAAAAAATTGGATAAAAAAATAGATAAAACACATAACGTTGGAAAAATTTGAAATAATTAGTAATATCATATATGATGTTATACATTTTTGAATATGTGATGGGAACAATGTGCACATTTTGTGCTCATTAACTTAAAAACATATAGTAAAAATAATACTATATGTACCATTTATGCCATATCTGTTTAGACCTTTTAAGCCTTGTAAAATCTATAATACTATATATATTTCATAGTGTTATATGTACAGGAAAAGGATGAACATGTGGCTCAGGACGTAAATATAAGCAATGTTGTGGTAAATAAGCCCGTAAACCCGCATAAAATAAGGGATTGCGGGTTTTTCTATGCTTCCACATTTTGGGCAATTTTTAGATTGTCCATTGTCTTAGATACGTTTTAGATACATTGCAAAAACCTTGCAAAACCTTATAAGATAAGGGTAAAAACGTGTATTTGAACTTTGATTTCAAATTAGATACAAAACGTATCTAAAAAGTATTTAAGTTGTAATTTATTACTCATAAGTAGTAATATCAAAGATTAGAACGATAATATATGATATAATATTTACAAGGAGGGTTTAATATGGTAGAAATAATTGCTGTAGTTATATCAGGAATATCACTTTTAATTGTAATAATAAACCAGTTTAAAATGATAAAAGATAAGGAACCACAATTATCGTTTAATTTAAGAAGTATTAATGGCTTTTTGTATTTAAGAGTTAGAAATAGTGGTTTAACTAAGGCGAAGAATATAAGAATTACTATAATAAAAATATATAATAATGGTGATAGTGGAATTCAAGAGGATCAAATTTTTCAAATACCATTTGAATTAGCCGCTCAAGAAGAAGTTCAAGGAATGATAGGATTTTTGAATGAAAGCATTTCAAATCATCCGTTTCCATACGTTGATATTAAAGTATGTTATGATAAACCACATTTTATTAAAAGAGTGAAATATGAACGACAAGTTTTTTATTATGCCTCAGTTGAAGAAAAATTAAGTGTTGATACAGGTCTAGACTTAAGAAGTATTGATCATAACATAAATAATATTCATAAATCAACATTGAGATTAGCAAATTATTTTGATGGAAATGAAATTGCACCATTTGATGAATTAAACATTGTATCGGGTAATCATTTCCAAAAGGATTTAAAAAATGTAAAAGAAGGAAAAAATAGTACGGTAAAAAGTAGAAAAGAAGTCATAGAGAGTAGAATAAGATAAAAAATATTATATATGTATGCTATATTAAGGAGCTGATACTATGAATTTAATAGATAGATTAAATTATAGCTATAAATTTGTTTGTGATAATTCTGAAAATGTGAGAATTAATTATAACAAGATTGATGAAATGATAGATCAAATTAGAAATTCATCGGTTGCTTATTGGCTAGATTCAAATCCGTATGGTTTAATGGATATGTATGTAGAAAGTATAGTTAATTTCTTATTTATATATCATGCAATAGGAGATTATTGTTTTTGGGGAGATCCTAAATGGGAAATCCAAACGGATTTGGGAACAATGGATGGATCTTATGCAATAATGTATTTAGTACTAAACAGGTTTAAATCAAATAATAATTTTGAAATGAGTCCTGATGAATTTAAAGAATTATTAAAAGGTAATGTAACTATTCCACTATTTGAAGATAGATATAGTAATTTAGTTGAAATGAATAATTTACTTAAAAGAAGTGGAAAATCATTTTATGAACTTATTAAAGATTTAAATGTCGATAGTCAACTTTTTGAATTTATAGTTAGTAATCTAGATTATTTCAAAGATGTATCTACATATGATGGAGAAGAAGTATTATTTTATAAAAGAGCACTGTTATTAACTTCTGATATACTTCATGTAAGAGAAAAGAAAGAACAAATGGATGTTGACTATTCTCATCTAATTGGATGTGCAGATTATAAAATACCTCAAGTAATGAGATGCTATGGAATGCTAGGATTTAGTGATAGTCTTGCTGATAGAGTAGATAGTAAAGTTGAGATTGAAGAAGGGTCTAAAGAAGAAGTAGAAATTAGAGCAAATACATTGAAAGTAATTGATTACATTTATGAAACATTAGATAGAAAATATTCTCGCATGGATATAAATGATTTCATTTGGCTATTAGGTCAAGATAAATCAAAGATGACAAAACCATATCACAGGACACTTACAAAGCATTATTAGAAAATTGTAAAAAATTCAACAATGGTAAATTTTAGATACGTTTTTAGATACGTTCTGCTAGGTTTGCCGAGTACTACGGAGTGCTCCCAAGTGCAACCAAGTGCCGAATTAACGAGCCAAGTGCTTCCAAAAGCTGCCAAAATCTCAAATACAAAAGTCCATGTGGAAGTGGTAAGAAGTACAAACAGTGCTGTGGCAAATAGCCCATAAAATAAGGGTTTGCGAGATTTGAAAGGACTAAAAAAAGGTTGAAAAAACCTCAAATGTTTGTAAATTGTTTGTAAAAATTACAAAATGTTTGTAAAATAGTCCTCAAACCCTTATAAAATAAGGAAAAAAATTTACAAACATTTTTACAAACAATATAAAGTTGGCATTCGTGCCAACTTTTTCATTTATTCAAATGTAAATGGAGGAGAGATTATTATGGCTGATGTAACAGTTCAAAAAAGAGGAGAAGTATATCAATATAAATTTGAAATTGCTTCAATCGATGGGAAAAGAAAATTTAAAAATAAGTCAGGATTCGCAACAAAAAACGAAGCAAAACAAGCGGGTATTATTGCATACAATGAGTATTTGAATACTGGACATAGTTTTATACCTAAAACAATGTCATATTCTGATTATCTTGATTATTGGATGAAAGAACATTGTGAAATCAATTTAAAATATCATACAATAGAGGCATACAAAAATATAATAAAAAATCATATTAAACCAAGGTTAGGTTTTTATAGAATATGTCAAATAACAACAGCGACGATTCAAGAATTTGTTAATAATACTTATGTTGAATATGGATACTCAAAAAATTTTATGAAAAACATTTTAAAAGTATTAAAAACATCTTTTTCTTATGCGATCGATGTTGTAGGTTTTGTAAAAGAACATCCAACAATAAAAGTTAAATTACCTAAATATGATAAACCAGATGAAGACCCGCACATATATCCACAAAAGAAGAAATTGATACTATCTTAAATATATTTAAAAAAACCATTGTGCATATTATTCTATGCTTACTGCATATCATATTGGGTTAAGAATTTCAAAAGTTTTCAGATATATTGATGAAATTGAAAAAGCAACCGAAGATATAGTAAATAATGATGTTGAATATATTGAATTGCCAGATGAATTAGAAGGGATCAAAAATCGTATGAATCACTTAAAAAGAGAATCGGAGAAAAATGAAAAATTATTGAAAATACAGGACACGTTGTAAATGAAGAAAAACCACAAATATTAGCAAAAGTTTTAGAGCAATTTTATAAAGAATTTTAAAGTATAAAATACGAAAAGTTAAATTTTAAAATAATATATGTTAAAATATATCTAAATAAGATTTATCTAAAAAATGTTATTCAATATATTTTGTTAAGTTTTGTATGGTATAATTAGTATGCATTATTAATTTAAAACTTGTGGAAGGGAGAGAAAAATGAATAAAATTTTAGTTGTAGATGATGAAAAGGAAATAGCAGATTTAGTTGAATTATATTTGAAAAATGAAAATTATACAGTTTATAAATCTTATTCTGCTAAAGAAGTGCTTGATAATATTGATAATTTAGATGTGGATTTAGCAATTTTAGATGTTATGATGCCTGAAATTGATGGATTTATGCTATGCAATAAAATTAGAGAAAAATATACTTTCCCAATTATTTTTGCAACTGCAAAAGTAGAAGAAATTGATAAAATAAATGGCTTGATGATAGGAGCAGATGACTATGTAACAAAGCCTTTTCAACCTTTGGAATTGATTGCAAGAGTAAAAGCACAGTTAAGAAGAAGCCAAAAGTATAATAATTCAAATCAAAAAGAAAATGTAATTGATTTTAGAGGGATACTTATAAATAAAGATACTCACGAATTTTATTTCAACGAAAAAAAGGTCGAACTAACAAAAATAGAATTTGAAATATTATGGCTATTATGCGAAAACAGAGGAAAAGTAATTAAAACAGATGAATTATTTTCTAAGGTATGGGGAAATAAATATTTTGAAAAAGATAACAATACTGTAATGGTACATATTAGACATTTAAGAGAAAAAATGAATGATATTGGAAAGAAGCCAAAATATATAAAAACAGTTTATGGAGTGGGGTATAAAATTGAGAAGTAAAAAAAATAAATTATTGAAAAAAACTTTTATAAATTTTGTAATAAAAATATTGGTATGGTCTATATGTATGCCATTGGGTATTTTCCTTTTGGCGGTACTAATTGATAGGCTAAGTTTTCAATGGCTATATGATATTTCACCAGAAGTTTACAACAATTTTAGAGATTTTTTTTCCAGCATAACAACCGTTAGAGCTCTTGTAATTCCTATAATAATAATTTGGGTAATTGGTACGTTAGTGCTACTATATAGATTATTGAAGAAAGTTTTTGGATATATTGATGAAATTGGAAAAGCAACTGAAGAATTAGTAAATAAAGATGTTGAATATATTGAATTGCCAGATGAATTAGAAGAAATCAAAAATCACATGAATCACTTAAAAAGAGAATCGGAGAAAAATGAAAAATTGGCTAAAGAAAATGAAAAAAAGAAAGATGAGTTAATAGTTTATTTAGCTCACGATATTAAGACACCTTTAACATCAATGATAGGTTATTTATCAATTTTGGATGAAATAGATGATATGCCAAAAAAGAAACAAAAAAATTATATTTCTATTGCATTAGATAAATCATATAGATTAGAAGATTTAATCAATGAGTTATTTGATGTGGCTAGATTTAATTCTGAAAAAATTGTTTTAGAAAAAGAGGAATTGAATCTTAATTTGATGTTGGAACAAATCATTGACGATTTCTATCCTACTTTACGAGAATTAAATAAGAGTATTAAATTGAATTATAATGAGCCAATCAGTATAAATGGTGATTCAGATAAATTAAGTAGAGTATTTAATAATCTTATAAAAAATGCTATTAGTTATAGTAAAGAAGAAAGTGAAATTGTAATCAATTTGAAAAAAGATAATAATAATGCAATTGTTGAAGTAATAAACAAAGGGAAACAAATATCAAAAGAAAAATTAAGTAAAATATTTGAGAAGTTTTATAGACTAGACTCTGCAAGAACATCAAGAACAGGTGGAAGTGGATTAGGTCTTGCCATTGCAAAAGACATAGTTGAATTACATAACGGAACAATAATTGCCGAAAGTAATGAGGAAGAAACAACTTTCCGAGTTACATTACCATTAAAATAATTTAAGAAGAATTTAAGATTTATTTAAGATAGAATTAAAGAACAATCATTCATAAATCAGTATAATTTAATTGTATTGATTTGAATGATTGTTTTTTTTGTTGATTGGAGGTGCTGCAAATGGCAAGAAAAAGGTTAACACAATTATTTCCATTTTTATTACCATTACGAATATGGCAAAGGAACTTATTTTATCAAATTGGAATGAAGTTTGACGGAAATAAGTATTCTAAAAGTTTTGGAGAAAAATTAAAATATGAAGTTTGTAAGACTAAAACATTGATGATAAACGAAAATAGTGGATACGATATTATTTATCAAAAAAACAAAGTCGAAAACTTAAAAATAGCAAGTAAAACTATGAATCATATTTTAATATATCCTAATGAAACATTTTCTTTTTGTTATTTAGTTAGAAACAGTAAAAAGTACGGAAAATATAAAGATGGTTTGATATTGGTAGATGGAAAAATAGTAGCAAAAAAAGGTGGAGGGCTTTGTCATTTAAGTAATTTGTTACATTATCTATTTTTAATGAGTCCACTTACAGTTACTGAAAGGCACGGACATAAAGTAAAATCTTTTCCTAATTCAGATAAATCTTCTTTAGAAGGAATTGACGCAACAATTAGTAGTGGTTGGTTAGATTTAAAAGTAAAAAATGAAACTAACAATATATATCAAATAGACATTTCATTTGATGAAGATTATATGTATGGGAAAATATTATCAAATAGTGAATCAAATGTTGATTATAAGATAGTAAATGGAAATTTAAAGTATGTCAAAGAAAACGAAAATATTTATGAATGCGTTGAAGTTATAAGAGTTGAAATAGACAAGAAAACAAGAAAAGAAATCAGAAAAGAGAAATTATATGATGAGAAAGTTCTTATTGAATATGAATTGTCAAGTGATGTTAAAGTAGAGGAGATGTGATTTTTATGAAAAAAACAGTAGCAATTTTATTTGGAGGGTGTTCAAGTGAATATGATGTATCGCTTGTATCTGCAACTTCCGTAATTAAAAATATCAAAAAAGATAAGTACAATTTATTGATGATTGGAATTACAAGAGATGGGGGTTTATATTTATATAATGGTGATGTAAATAATATTGAAAAAGATGAATGGTTAAATGAAAAAGATACCAAACGAATTACAATTTCAACAAATAGAAGTGATCACGGAATTATAGTTTTAGAAACAAATGAAATTATTCAAATTGATGTTGCTTTTCCAGTATTGCACGGTCAAAACGGAGAAGATGGAAGATTACAAGGACTATTGGAATTTGCAGGAATAAAATATGTTGGGTGTGATATGACTTCATCTGCGATATGTATGGACAAGTATTTAGCCCACGAAATTGTTTCTTCAAATGGTTATTTATCACCTATATCTTATTTATTTAATGAAAAAGATAGTTACGAGATGATAGAAAATAAAATTTGTAACTTACATTTTCCATTGTTTGTAAAACCTTTGAAAGCAGGATCATCTTTTGGTATTACAAAAATAAAAACAATAAGCGAATTAAAAAAAGCATTAAAAGAAGCATTTAAGTATGATAATAAAGTGATTATAGAAGAAAATGTAGATGGATTTGAAGTTGGATGTGCTGTATTAGGAACAGATAAATTAATAATTGGTGAAGTGGATGAAATAGAGTTAGAAGATGGCTTCTTTGATTATTTTGAAAAATACAATTTGAAAACAAGTAAAATACATTTACCTGCAAGAATTAGTAAAGAAGAAAGAGAAAGAATTAAAGATACTGCTCTTGCTATTTACAAAATATTAGGTTGTAGTGGTTTTGCCAGAGTTGATATGTTTTACACAAAAGATAAAAAAATCGTTTTCAATGAAGTAAATACTATTCCGGGCTGCACATCACATTCAAGATACCCTAGTATGTTAAAAGAAATTGGTATTCCTTTTGAAGAAGTTATTGATCGTTTAATTGAATTGGGGTGGGATAAATGAAAAATATAACTTTAAAAAAAGAAGATATTGGAAAAGGAGAATTAGTCCTTATTAACCCAGATTATACATTGAAAAGTACAATAAATAATCTAGTATCCTTTGATGAAGAATACAACAATATCAAATTAAATAATATTGCAAATTATTCTTTACACTTAATACTGAATAATATAAATGCTGAAAATAAAATAGTCCCTGTAAGTGGGTATAGAACACTTGAAGAACAAAAAGATATATATAATACATCTTTAAAAGAGAATGGCAGAGAATATACGCAAAAATATGTTGCACTACCTAATGCTAGTGAACATCAAACAGGTTTGGCAATAGATTTAGCATTAAATGATGGAAATATTGATTTTATTTGTCCTAAGTTTCCTTATTATTGTATATGTCAAAGTTTTAGAAATATTGCTCCAAAATATGGATTTATTGAGCGATATAAAGACGAAAAGAAAGTAATCACGAAAATATCAAAAGAAGAGTGGCATTTTCGATATGTTGGTTATCCACATTCAAAAATAATAACAGAAAAAGATATTTGTTTAGAAGAATATATAGATTTTTTGAAAGATTTTATATATCCAAATAAGCCTTTAATTTATGAAGAATATAAGATATTTTTTATTCCGTATAAAGACGAAAGTATTAGTTTAGATGTGGAGGAAAATTATAATATTTCTGGAAACAATGTAGATGGATTTATTTTAACTATCAAAGGAGAAAAATAATGAGTAAAAAAATAAATATTGATATATGAAGATTTATAGTATCGTTCTTAATTGTTGCTATACATATTTCACCATTTGACAAAATTAGTCCTGAATTTGATTTCTTCTTTACAAGAATATTAGGAAGAATAGCAGTTCCTTTATTTCTAATGATAACTGGATATTACATATTAGACAGGGCTTTAAAAGATAAACAAGTTTTAGTTGACTATACAAAGAAAATACTAAAAATTTATCTTCTTTGCATATTACTTTATTTACCAATAAATATCTATATGGGTAGTTTTAAGAACATTGATATTATTACAATATTAAAAGATGTTTTTATAAATGGAACATTATATCATTTATGGTATTTCCCAGCACTTATTGTTGGAGTGTGGATTACATATTATTTAGTTAAAAAATTAGGACGAAAAAAGACTTTAATTGCAACGATATTATTATACATAATAGGTGTGTTTGGAGATAGTTATTATGGCATAACTATTATGAATCAGATTACAAAAAATATATATGAATTAATTTTTAATATTTTTGATTATACGAGAAATGGTTTATTCTATGTACCAATATTTATATGTTTAGGAAATATTGTAAAGACAGACACAAGAAAAAACACAAAGCTTAATTTATTGTACGCTTTATTATTCTTTATTCTTATTAGTGCGGAAGGAAGTATTTTACATTATTATAATTTACAAAGACACGATAGTATGTATTTATTTTTACTTCCGCTTATGTATTTCTTGTTTTGCTATTTAATGGATCATAGTAAAACATCAAATAAGAAAATAAGAAATATTGCAACATATATTTATATTTTCCACCCACTTTTTATTGTAGGAATTAGGTTTGTTTCTGGCATTATTGGAATGGATAAAATATTTGTTGAAAATAATTTAATACTTTATCTGTTAGTTTGTATAACAACAACAATATTTGCCTTTTTAATAGAAAAAATAAAGGAAGTAGTAAAAAATGAAGGAAATTAATTTGATAAAAGACAGAGCGTGGATTGAAATTGATTTAGATAATTTAGTAAATAATATAAGTGAAATAAAAAAAATAATTTCTCCAAAGACAAAGATAATGGCAGTTGTAAAAGCAAACGCTTATGGACACGGAGCATTATTGATAGCAAGAAAATTATCAGAAATTGGTATAACTGATTTTGCGGTAGCCACATTAGAAGAAGGTATATATTTAAGAAAAAATAATATACAAGGAAATATTTTGATATTAGGTTTTACTAATTTTGATGATTTAGAATATGTTATAAAATATGATTTAATTCAAACTATTATAGATTATGATTATTCTGAAAGGATAAAAGAATTAAATCTTGATGAAAAGTTAAAATGCCATATAAAAATAAATGCTGGTATGAATAGATTAGGAGAAAAATATAATCATTTAGATAAATTATATAAGATTTACGAAAATGAAAAATTAAATATTTTAGGAACATTTAGTCATTTATGCGTTGCAGATTCTAACACAAAAGAAGATATTGATTTTACTAACCGACAAATAGAATTATTTAATGAAACTATAAAAAGAATTAAAACAAAAGGATTTGATACTGGAAAAGTGCATTTACAGAGTAGTTATGGTGTAATAAATTATACTGGGTTAGACTATGATTATGTGAGAGTTGGTATTCTTATGTATGGAATAAATAGTTCATACGAGTCATATCAATTAACACATTTGAACTTAAAATCTGTTTTGTCATTGAAAGCCAGAATTACAAGTGTAAAAGAAATAAATAAAAACGATTCTGTTAGTTATGGAAGAACATACATTGCAACAGAAAATAGAAAAATTGCCTCTGTATCAATAGGATATGCAGATGGAATACCGAGAAATTTATCTAACCAAAATATGCAAGTCAAAATAAATGAAAGTTATGGTACTGTAATAGGTAGAATTTGTATGGATCAATTACTAATTGATATTTCTGATATATCAAATGTAAAAGTTGGAGATATTATAACAATTATAGGAGAAGATAAGAATATTACTGCTGAACAAGTCGCTGATAAAGCAGATACTATTACAAATGAATTGCTATGCAGACTTGGAGATAGACTAGCAAGAATTATTGTCTGATTTTTTGGAAAGAATTTATAATTATTGTATAATAATAGAGAGGATGGGTATATTATGCACAGAATAGAAGCATATATAAGATTAGGTTTAATTTTTGTTGTTATCATAAGTATTTTATATTTACCAATATTATTTAAGTTGAAGAAAAAGGGGATAAGTCCAACAAGACAAGTGAGTTATATAGGTCTAGTTTGTTCTATATTTCTCATAGTATTTGCAACAATGTTATTTATGCTGATTTCATTTAATTCGACACATACATTAAATATTATTCCTTTTAATTGGAATGAAATTGGACTATATCAGTTTGTTGTTGAGAAAATTCCAAATATCCTATTATTTATTCCGTTTGGCTTTTTTGTTCCAGCAGTTTATAAAAGTAAACGAAATATATGGAAGACTATGCTTATTGTATTTTTAACAACTTTTGGAATAGAGTTTTTACAGTATTTTATGGGGAGATCGGCAGATATAGATGATGTTATTACTAACTTTCTAGGAGGTCTTATAGGATATATTTTATTCTTGGCTTTTAATAAACTTCTTAAAAATACAAATTTCTGGAAAAAATTTATTAAAAATGAGATATAAATACGAATGTATAAATAAGATATTAACAAATGGAATTGAAATAAGAGATGTTGTAGATATACTTGGACATAGAAATGGAAATGTAGAAAAAACAGAAAATTATTATATTTCAAGTACAGAAAAATCTAAATGATTAGCAACTGATGTTTTTGATAAGATAACAAAATCTGAAATTATAGAAGAAATTATTAAATATAAATAATTGGATAGATTCATTAATAAAAACAAATATTTATAGTATAATGAATGTGCAAAAATACTATAAATATTATAAGTATTATAAATATGGGAGTTTCTACAACGTGTGGATCAGGTAAGAAATATAAATAATGCTGTGGCAAATAAACTCGCAAACCCCGATAAAATAAAGAAAAATTGCCCAAAATAGGGGCTGGAGCCACTTTGAAGCCATTTTGATTTAAGTATTTAACTATATTTAAAAAAAGTGGAGCTTTTTATGATATAATTAAATATAGGATGGTGATTATAATGTTTGGTCCAAAAGAACTTGATTCAAGAAATACATATAATCCTAATTTACAAGAAATACAAGAATCAGCAGAAAGGACATATGGTGAAGCAAATTCTTTTTATAGAAAAGAAGAATTATATTTAAAGGACATTGAAAGAAGAATAAAGTTAGGTGATCTTTCTTCTGAGAAAGATATATATGATGAATGTCATGCAATAGCATCAGATTTGGCAAAATGCTGTGAGATGTATTTGAAAGCATTATTTATATATGAACATAATATTCCAGGTAATCAAGTAGATGAATTATGGGGAAAATTAAAAAATTCAGAATTTAAAACAGATGAAAGAGGAAACTTGATTTATGTAACACCAGCAGGAGAAATAACATTTGTAAAGTATGATGATAATGGAAATCCTATTAAAGACAGTAATGGAAAACTAATTTATTTTGATAAAAATAATAATGTTTATACTGAAAACAGCAGAGGATCTAAAATAAAAAGAAATGGACATCAATTGGATAGATTGATAGAACTGCTATCGCAAGAATCAAGATTGCTATTAGAAACAAGAATGTTAACTATTCCAATGGAAACAACGGAAATGAATAATTCTGTATCCATATTGGATGTATTATTAAAAAAAGGTGTATTATCACAAAATAATCAAATTTCATCTGAACAGTATGTTGGTTGGATTGAACAACATAAAAAAACATTTGAAGAAGCTAGATATTCTGGTCAAAAAAAATATGATGTAAATGTTGAATTCTTATATCATTTGGCAACTCAAATAAAAGCAGTAGTTCAATATAGAATGGATCCTAAAAATAATCAAAAGTTTACAGTCACAGATGAGCAATTATCTCAACTACCTAAGGAAATCCAACAAATGGCTTCGTTTCATTCATATTTATTATCTGAGGATTTAATTAAATTGATAGCGAATAACGAGGAAATAAAAAATAAAATAATATTATTGTTTTCTAATAAATATGTTATACCGCCAAAGAATATATCACCTTTAGATTTTTATAATATGATTAGACTAATGGATGATAATGAAATTATTTATGTATCATATTTATGTTATATGGTTCAAAATTATGATAAATTGAATTTTGGTGCTATTGATGGACAACAGGAAAAAGAAACAAAGAAAGCATTTGAAATTGCCGGAATATTTAATTCAATAGGTATTACACCTAATAAAGTCATTGGCTTTTTTGTACAAATAAAAGAAGTTTTTGGGGAAAAAATAACTATAGGCAATGAAAGTATATCTAAACTACTAACATTGCTAAGAAGTGAAATTGATAATAAATATTCTTATATTAATAATACTTATTATCTTAAGAGTAAAAGCGATTATAAATTAGATTCATTTAGCAATATTGATATCATTAATTATAACAATAAGTTTAAATTATAGTAATAAATGCCAAGTTGGGTGTGGACAAAAATATAATAATCAATTTAAAAATGCATAGTAAAATAAATAAAATGTAACCTATAAAGAGGACAAAATAAAAAAGCCAATCCCCTTTATAGGTTTTTATTATGTCTTGATTCATAATATGAGAAAGTAGTGATGATTATGTCAAAAATATTATTTTTAGTACTTATATTGTTTTTAACCTCTTGTGATTTTGAATCAAATGTAGATGACTGCCTTAGTGAACTATTTACCTATGATATAGCAACTTGCAAAAGTGCATGGAAAAGTACCGTATGTTATGCAGTCGATTTAGATTCAGATAAAATCTTAAAATTATACAAAGATTCACATACTCATACCCCTGAATATGAAGTTAGAACATATACAACTAAGGATGATAATGTTTACCATTATGAGTATTGGGATTATAACGAAAACGGTGAAAAAATAAAATTTTCAGATGATATTAAAATATTATGCAAAACGAAGCTATTTCAAAAACAAAGAATCTTTTAGATGATACTTCCTTTTATTCAAGTTGTAATTAAAAATTTATTAACACTATATAGTAAGTAGACAACTCTACTTATTTTTTATATAATTTAATTATAATAAGAGGTTGATATGAAAAGAGAAATTAAAGATTCCGTTATTTTAGGATTATCATTATTTTCAATAATATTTGGAGCCGGAAATATTATATTTTCCACCTATGTTGGTGCTTATAGTGGTACTAAATGGCCTTTATCACTTATCTTCTTTTTAATTGGTGATGTCTTTTTAGTAGGACTTGGATTATATGCATTTATAAAAAATGATAATGATGAAGATAAAGTATTTAATAAAATAGGAGATATACCTTCGAAAATATTAAGAATATTTATGTTAGCGTGTTTAGGCCCTTTAATTGCAATTCCTAGAACTTGTGCAGTGAGTTTTGAAATGTTCAATTTTAATAATTTGATTATCTTTTCAATTATATATTTTATTTTAGTATTTTTATTTTCTTTTAAATCAACTTCAGTTATAGATATGCTTGGTAAATACTTAACTCCAATTTTAATTATTTTTATTTGTATATTTTTACTTATTGGTGTAAATGCAAGTAAAGGGCTTTTAGTAACAAATGTTTCTAACACAGATTCTATAAACGAGGGATTAAGTATGGGTTATCAAACTCTAGATCTTTTATGTATAAGTTCACTTTCAATGATGCTATTTACCTATCTAAAGAAAAAAAATTATAAAAAATCTCAAAGAAAGAAAATATTAGTAAGTTCTTCGATTATTGCAATTATTTGTTTAATTATAATTTATATTGGGCTAACTTATATAGGTGCATCTTTTGGAAAGAATGTAAATGTAAGTCAAGGAATCCTTTTAAAGGAAATTTCATACTCAGTGTTAGGCAAAAATAGTATTATTTTAAATATAGCAGTACTATTAGCATCCTTTACTACGGGAGTTGGACTTACTAGCGCAGTTGCCACAAACTATGAAAAATTAACTAAATTAAGTTATAAAACTTGGGTTATTATAATTACCTTTGTAAGTTTATTTATAGCAAATTTAGGCCTTGAAAAAATTATTAACATTGCATCACCTTTATTAAATATAATTTATCCTATGGTTATTATTTTAATAGTATTTTCAATCCTAAATATTCAAAATAAAAATGTTTATTTATTAAGTATTTTAGGTACATTTATTATTTCAATACTAAAACTTTTACATAATATAACAAGTTTTCCACATTTTATTTCAAAATTACCTTTATATAATGTGAATTTAGAATGGTTGATGTTTGCTATAATTTTTGGTATAGTAGGTATGTTTATAAAAAATAAGGAGAGAAAATGAGTGATTTATCTATAATTATTGATGGTGTAAAATTCAACTTTCGTGTTGGCTTACTTGTGAAAATGAAAAAACAGGTTTTAGTTGAATGTAACCAAGATTATGATTTTGTAGTTTTACCTAGTGGAAGAGTTAAAACTTTAGAAAGCAGTGAAGATGCTTTAATAAGAGAAATTAATGAAGAAATGAAAATTGATTTAACTAATTATAATTTAGAATTTATAGGTGCCGATGAAAACTTTTTTGAACTTGATAATATTAAATATCATGAATTATATTTTATTTACAAAATTGAAATAGATGAAAATAATGAAGATTTTAAAGATGGTATGATTAATTATGATTCTAAAGTTAATTACTATAAATGGGTTGATATATTAGATTTAAAAGAGGTTAATTTACTTCCAAAATCTTTAATAAATATAATCGATAGTAATGGTATACATCATAGTATTCAAAAAGATTTATAAGGAGAAATAATGAAGAAAGATAGAGAAAAATTTTTATGTGCAATCTATATTTTAATTAGAAATGATAAAAATGAAGTTTTGCTCCAACGAAGACAAGGTACTAAACTATGGCCTGGTTTTTTAGCATTACCTGCTGGGCACGTTGACGAAGGTGAGAATGTATATGAAGCCTTTGTAAGAGAGGCAAAAGAGGAACTTGGTATTGAAGTTTCTAAAAATGATATTATAAATACTTTTGTTATTAATAGAAAAAATAAATCACTGCCATCATATTTTGATGTTTATTTTGAAATAAATCACTATGAAGGAGATATTAAAATTATGGAACCTAATAAGTGCAAGGAACTTGTTTGGACTAGTATAAATAATCTACCATACGATATGATTGATTTTGAAAAAAGAGCTATTGAAAATTATTTAAATAATATATTTTTTGATTGCGATTATGCAAATAATGAAATAACAATTAAGGACATTAAAAAATGAATCTTAATAGATTTTAAAACATAGAAATGTTTTTAATAATTATATGTAGGTAATTTAATTTAAGTATTAGTAAATAGAAAATAATATTTATTAATACTTTTTTTGATGATATAATGTTTTTGAGGAGAATGTAAATGTTAGAAATAGTTTTTAGCGATTCAGAAAAATTATTGTTAGAAAGAAGTAATTTATTTAATAAAGAAGATATTTTAAGTTTAACATTTCTATTATCTATGGGAAAACTTGATGATTTTGAATATCAAACAAAAAGAACTATTGGTGATATAGAGGTAAATATTCCAAGTGAAATAAGCAAATTAAAAAACAATGTTAAAGATTATAAAAATATTAGAATATGGTATGCTAGTAATGTTAATGAAGATTATTTATCAATGATGTATGTAGTTTACTTATGTAGTGATAAGAATATTCAAGTTGTCGATGGTTATCAAAGATATGGTATTTCGGGTTATTCTGATGATGAAATAAAAGATTTAGTTAAAAAGAGTAGAGTTTTATCAAAAGAGGAAATTCAAGAATATATTTTAAAATGGAATAAAATTTATGATGCAAATTCAGAAGTTAGATTTTTAAATAATGGGAAAATAATAAATGAATCTTATGAGTGCTTTGATAGTGAAATTCTTGATAAATTATCCTCTTTAGGAGAATTAAAAGAATGGTCTTTTATTGGAAACTGTATGGCTAATAATCTTAAAAGTTTTGTAATGGGTGTATGCTATAAAAGTAGAGTGGATTATTTGAAAAGTATAGGTAAAATTGTAGTAACTAAAACAGTTACTGAAAAAAATATGATTGGTGAAGATAGGATTAAAAATTATATTAAGATTAAAGATAATAAATAGAATATATTTGTCTTTAAAGAATTAAACAAATTATCAACATTAATTATGTATTTAGAAAGGAGAGATTTTAATGAATAATGTTACTATTTTAGGAGGAGGAGTGCTTGGAACACAAATAGCATTTCAGTGTGCATATACTGGAAAAAATGTTACCATTTGGCTTCGTAGTGAAGATAGTAAAACAAGAACTATTCCTAAACTTGAAATTTTAAAGGAAACTTATATTAAAGAAATTAATTTAATGTCTGAAAATGGTTATGAATTACCAGGACTAAAAATAAGTGATAAGTTTGATAAAGATAAATCATTATCTAGGGTAAATGAGGCATTTAGTAATATAAAAATTGAGTTAGATTTAAAGAGCTCTTTGGAGGGCGCTGACCTAGTAATAGAAAGTATGAGTGAAAATATTGAGGCAAAAAAAGATGTTTATACAAAGATTAATAAACTTTTAAATAAAAATACAATTGTTGTTTCAAACTCTTCGACTATGCTACCAAGTAAACTAGTTAAATATTTAGATAATAAAGAAAATTTTTTAGCACTTCATTTTGCTAATTCGATTTGGAAAAATAATACAGCTGAGGTAATGAAACAAAAATATACAAGTGATGAATCTTTTGAAAAAGTGATAACTTTTGCTAAAAGTATTAATATGATTACTTTACCACTTTATAAAGAAAAATCTGGTTATTTATTAAACTCAATGTTAATACCATTTTTATTTTCGGCTTTAGATTTACTTGCAAATGAAATTTCAGATGTAGAAAGTATTGATTTAGCTTGGAAAAAAGGAACTGGTTCACCTAAAGGGTCTTTTGAAATACTTGATATTATTGGGCTTAAAACTGCATATGAAATAGTTTCAATGTATTTAAAAGTTCCATCATTTTTAGCACCATATAATTTTAAAGCAATTGCTAAACTTTTACAAAAATATATTGATGAGGGAAAACTAGGTAAATCAACAAAAGAAGGTTTCTATAAATATGATTAAGATGTCAAAAATGATATCTTTTTTTATTGACAAGTGTCTAAAATACACTTATAATTAAAGTGTAAAAAATACACAAGGAGGATATATGCTATATTTCAAAAAAGAAAAAGATGGGGTACATAAATATGGGGTTTCATTTGATAAAAATGAGGTTTCTTTGTTACTTGAGGAAGTTAAATCAAAGTGTAGTACAATTAAACATTTTGAATATGATGATGTGAATTTACCTAGTTTATCAGAAAGAATATATAGTCAAAATCAAAGTGGCGAAAGTGAAATAAGATTTTTTTCTCAAAAACTTGTAGGGTATCGTGAATATAATGATTTTTATTCTCAGCAAGAGGATGTATATCATTATTCATATTATGAATATACTTATTCACCTTTGGTATCCATAATAAATGGTTTATTAAATGATAGTCCTATGGTAATTGATAAAATATTTAATCCAGAAAATATTCATAGATTTAATTTTGATCTTGAGATTGATAATATAAATAATGAGATTAATAAAATACCGAATAATAAAATTAAGGAGAAAATGGATAAATTAAATGAACTTAATGATTTATTAAAATTTGCTAATCTTAATTCTAAGCAAAAAGATGAAGATGAATATTATATAAGATTACAAGGCCTTATTAAATTTGAACTTGTCAGTATTTTACCATATGAAATCAAAGAAAAATATGAATCGTTTTACAGTAGAACTTTAAAAAAATGTAAATAATTTGTATAATTTTGTATATTACTATTTTTGATTATAAAAACATATGTTACTCTAATAATAAGAGGTGCGATATGAATAAACTATTTGGGGTTAAATATTCAAATAAAAGTAAATTAATCTTTTTAAGAGATTTATTATTATTTTTTATATTTTACTCTATAATTGGATGGATTTATGAAGAATTATTATTTATAATTGAAGATAATGTATTATGTAATAGAGGCGTTTTATTTGGACCTTGGCTACCTATTTATGGTTTTGGTGGTCTTGTTATTGTAGGAATATTTTATAGATTCAAAGAAAAGAAGGTTAAAATTGGGAAAATAAATATTAGACCAATTCTTCTTTTTATTGAATCAGTTATATTTGCTACTTTAGTGGAACTATTTGCTACATATATAATTGATTTTATTGGAGGTAACTTCAAAAACTTATGGGATTATAGTGATAGACTATTAAATTTTCAAGGGAGGATTGCACTTATCCCTGATTTAAAATTTGGTATTGTTGCTTTAATTGGAATATATTTAATTCAACCATTATTAATTAAATTTGTAACAATGAAAGACCAAAAAAAGGTAAATATTGTTTTCATTATATTATCAGTTTTATTTTTTGCAGATGTTATTGCAAGATATTGGTTAGGGCCAAATTTCAAAGGCTAACAATATCTTTTTTATAATTTGTATGATATACTATTTTTATAAAAAGGGACTAAAGGAGATTTATGCAAATTGAAAGAGGCTTTCAAAATAATTATGGTGAAAATTTTGCTAATATAGTTAATGTTGGTTTTTCTTCGCTTAGTGAACTAAGAGATTTTTTAGGAAAATTTATTACTGAAACAAAGAAGGAAAATAATAATTTTGCTACAGCAAAGGGTGATTATGATGGAATATTTTTATATCAAATGCCTAGTATTAACGATGAAGATTATGCTTATAGAATATATAGAGATTTTGAAAAATATAAATATCGTAGACATTATGATGATAAGTTAATTTCCTTTTTACAGTCCAAACAACATTTAATAAAAAATGTTGATTTCCCTTTAGGAGTTGTTACAATAGAAAATGAAGTCATAGGTCAAATTATTTATCTATATAAAAATAGTCAAACAATATTTAGTTATTTAAATTCAATAAAAGGAATTAATATATTTGAAAAAGAATACTATGATTTATTATTGAAAGTTTTAAATATATTAAAATCATTATATGAAAATGATATATTTTATATAGATATTCATCCAAATAATTTTTTAATTGTGGATGGTTCTATAAAAATAATTGATTTTGAAAATCATTCAATAGATAATAGTAAAGATAAAGAAAAATATTTTATGCATAATTTATGTTACATAATTAAATTCATTAATAAATATTTTAATATGGAATGTGACATTGATAAAAATGATAGTTTTGAAGAAGTTTATCATAAAGTAAGAAAAAGAAAGGAAAATTATGAAAGAAAAATTAATTAGTTTAAAAGAAAGATTAGAAGTAATTGGGAGGTCGCTTTGACATTTCTAAAATAAATAAGGAAATAGAAGAATTAAAAAATAAAACTTTAGAGGAGGGTTTTTATAATGATTCTGTAAAATCTACCGAAGTATTAACAACCCTTAGTAGAAAACAAAAAGAGGTAAAAGAATATAACTCCTTAAATGAGGAAATAAGTGATGATTTACAGCTTATTGATTTAGTAACTGATGAAGAAATTATAAGTTTATCCAAAAGAATTGAGGAGTTGGAATATGATACATATTTTAAGGGTGAATTTGATAATCTTAATTGTTATTTAGAAATACATCCAGGTGCCGGTGGAACAGAAAGTTGTGATTTTGCCAATATGCTTCTTGAAATGTATGAAAAATTTTGTGAAAAGAATAAATTTAGATACGAAGTTATTTATTTACAGAAAGGTGAAGAAGCAGGTATTAAGTCGGTTAATATTAAAATTTCTTCGGAAAATGCTTATGGTCTTTTGAAATATGAAAGTGGTGTTCATAGACTTGTAAGAATATCTCCTTTTGATTCTAATTCTCGAAGACATACTTCATTTGCCTCAGTTAATGTAACTCCTGAAATTAAAAAAAATATTGATATTGAAATAAATGAAAATGATTTAAAAATTGATGTATATCATTCATCAGGTGCTGGAGGACAAAGTGTTAATACAAGTAACTCTGCTGTAAGAATAACTCACCTTCCATCAAAGATTGTAGTGGCAGTTCAAAATGAAAGAAGTCAACTCCGTAATAAAGAGATTGCTATGGAAATTTTAAAAAATAAACTATATTTACTAGAACTTGAAAAGAATGAAACCTTAACAAATAAATTAAAAAATAACGATAGTATAAATTTTGGAAGTCAAATACGAAGTTATATTTTAGAACCTTACAAACTTGTTAAGGATTATCGTACAAACTTTGAAAGTAATGATCCAGAGAGTATTTTAAATGGAGAAATAATGGATATGCTTATTTACAATGTTAAGGAAATGAAATGAACAAAGATGTTTTAGTTAATAGATTTAATCCATTAGAAAAAGAATTTATACCAGAAAACTTGGTAAAAGTAAAGTTAATTGAAACACCTAAATTAAAAGATAATATGTTAACTTTTTTAGATGAGGAAGCTTATCAAATGTTTTTATTATTTCGCCTCGAAGGTCTTTATAATGGAGTTAATATGATAGTGGATTCTGGTTATAGACCCTATGAATATCAAAAATATATATTAAATTATAATTTATTAAAAAAAGGATTATCTTCATATAAAACAGTAGCGTTACCTGGTCAGTCTGAACATCAAACTGGTCTTGCATTAGATTTTGCATTAATTATAAATAATATGTATGTAGATAATTTTGATGATTCATTTAATGAGGTGCAGTGGATACATAATAATGCGTATAAGTATGGTTTTATTCTAAGGTATCCAAAAGGTAAGGAAGATATAACAGGATTTTCTTATGAATGTTGGCATTTAAGGTATGTTGGTAAAGATGTTTCATACATTATGCATAATGAAAATATTTTAACTTTAGAGGAATATCATTTGCTAAAATATAAAAATAATAAAAAAGTACTTGTAAAACAAAAATAATTTGGTATTATATTAATCGTATGAATAATGTAATTGAATTTTTAAAATCTAAATTATCAAATGAAGACACAGTTATTGTGGCTTGTTCTGGTGGACCAGATTCTATGTGCCTTTTAGATATCGTAAAATCAGTAACAAATAATATTATTGTAGCATGTGTTAATCATAATGTTAGAGAAAGTTCTAAAGAGGAATTTGAATATGTTAAGGGTTTCGCAAATAAAAATAATCTAAAATTCGAGGGTTTGGAGCTTACATTTAATACTCTTGCTAACTTTGAATGTAATGCTAGAAATAAAAGATATGAATTTTTAAATGAGCTTCTTGAAAAGTATCATGGAAAATACATCTTAACTGCACATCATGGTGATGATTTAATTGAAACTATACTTATGCGTTTAACAAGGGGTTCTAAATTATCTGGCTATATTGGAATAAAAAAAGAAAATAATAAATATTTAAGACCTTTATTATATGTTACTAAAAAGGACATAATTGAGTATTTAGATAAAAATCAAATTAAATATTTTATTGATGAGACTAATAATAGTGATGAACATCAAAGAAATCGTTATCGAAAAAATATTATTCCATTTTTAAAAAAAGAAGATAAAAATATTCATTTAAAATATTTGAAGTTTAGTGAGGAACTCGAAGAATATGATGATTTCATAAATGGTTATATTAAAAAACTAAATGTTATCAAGGGAAGTACGATTAATTTAGAGGTATTAAAAAAAGAAAAACCATTTATACGAAGAAAAACTATTGAATATTTAATTAAGGATATTCAAAAAAATGATATTTTAGAAATAAATGATAATACTTTGATGGAAATATTAAAGTTAATGGAATCTAAAAAAAGTAATGCAAAAATCAACTTAAATAATGGTTATGTTGCTCAGAAAAAATATAATGAGTTTGTTATTAAAAAAGAACTCCTTCAGGATAATTATTCTATAGAATTTGAGGATTATTTTGAAAATGATGAATATATTATTCGTAAAGTTTCAAACTATGATGGAAATAGTAATAATGTTTTAAGACTTGATTTATCTAAAGTAAAACTTCCCCTTATAATTAGAACTAGAAAAACCGGAGATAAAATGCAAGTTAAAAATTTAGGAACGAAAAAAGTTAAAGATATACTAATAAACGAAAAGATTGATATAGATAAAAGAAATAATATACCTATTGTTATAGATAGTAAAAATAATATATTATGGTTACCAGGTATAAAAAAAAGTAAATTTGATGTAGGAAAAAATGAAAAGTATGATATAATACTTTTATGCGAAAGGAAATGATTAAATGAAAAATGCAAAGAAAACTTCTTTTATAAAATTATTAGGACCATATTTAGTAATGGGAATGATAATTGGATTTATAATGGTTGTTCTTAATTTACAAGGAATGACTGTCAACAATTTATCAACGGGAAAATTACTTACTGCTCTTGAAAATAATGAAGTAAAAGAAATTGTAATTACTCCAAAGAGTAGTGAATCAATTTATTATGTTGAAGGAAAATTATCATCATATAAAGATGGTGAATCATTTAAAACTAAAGTTGTTGAAGATGAAATACCTCAAATTATTGAATATGTTCAAAAAAATGATATTGAAAAATATGATACTAACAAAGATCCAGGATCTAGTGCATTATTATATATTGTAGTAAATGTTTTACCAATTATTATAGTAGTAATGGTAGCATACTCATTATTTAATAAGTTAGCTAGTTCAAATAAAAATTCAATGGATTTTGGTAGAAGTAAAGCAAGATTAAGTGATGATAAAGATAAAAAATCATTTAAAGATGTAGCTGGACTTAAAGAGGAAAAAGAAGAAGTTGAAGAACTAATTGATTTCTTAAAAAATCCTAAAAAGTTTCAAAGTATGGGTGCTAGAATACCTAAAGGTGTTTTACTAGTAGGTCCTCCGGGAACTGGTAAAACTTTACTTGCTAAAGCTATCGCAGGCGAAGCAAATGTACCATTTTTCTACATAAGTGGTTCAGACTTTGTTGAATTATTCGTAGGTGTTGGTGCTTCAAGAGTTAGAGATATGTTTAAAGAGGCTAAAAGGAATGCACCTTGCTTAATTTTTATTGATGAAATAGATGCTGTTGGTCGTCAAAGAGGAACAGGTCTTGGTGGTGGCCATGATGAAAGAGAGCAAACATTAAACCAACTTCTTACAGAAATGGATGGATTTGGAGCTAATGAAGGAATTATTATTATAGCTGCTACAAATAGACCAGATGTATTAGACCCAGCACTTCTTAGACCAGGTAGATTTGATAGACAAGTTACTGTTAGTCTTCCAGATTCAAATGAAAGAGAAGCAATATTAAAAGTTCATGCAAAAAATAAAATATTAGATAAATCAGTTAAATTATCTGCAATTGCTGCAAGAACTCCAGGTTTTAGTGGCGCCGATTTAGAAAACTTACTTAATGAAGCAGCACTTCTTGCTGTACGTAGAAATAAGGATAAAATTACAATTGATGAAATTGATGAAGCTACAGATAGAGTACTTCTTGGACCTGCAAAAACTACAAGAAAAATTACTGATAAAGAGAAAAAACTTGTTTCATTACACGAAGCAGGACATGCAGTTATTGGTCTTAAAAATGAATATGCAGAAGTTGTTCATAAAATAACTATTATTCCACGTGGAATGGCTGGAGGCTATACTATGATGCTTCCAAAAGAAGAAAAACTTTCTATTATGACTAAAAATGAATTATTAGGAAGAATTACTGGTTTACTTGGAGGCCGTGTTAGTGAAGAACACTTCCTACATGAAATGAGTACTGGTGCATCAGATGATTTTAAAAAAGCTACTGCTATTGCAAGAAGTATGGTTACTGAATATGGTATGAGTGAACTAGGACCTATGCAATATGAAGAAAGAGAAAAAAATGTTTTCTTAGGTAGAGACTATGCTAAGAGTAAAGATTTTTCTGATCAAGTTGCTTTAGAAATTGATAGAGCAACAAGAAAAATAATTGATGAATGTTATGAAAAAGCTAAAAAGATTGTTGCTGATAATGAAGGATTAATTATGTTACTTTCAGATGCTTTAATGAAATATGAAACTCTAAATAAAGAACAAATTGATTATATTGTTGATAATGGAACAATTCCATCAGAAAAAGTTTTTGAGGAAACATCTGATGAATCTAAAATTAAAACTATTGATGAATTAAAAGAAATTGCAAAAGAAAAGAAAATTAAAAATTATTCAAAAATGAGTAAAACTGAACTTGAAGAAGCAATAAAAGAAAGCGGGGAAAAATAATATGTTAGAAACTATTTTATTAGTGGTATCTGTACTTCTTATTGTTATTGTATTATTACAAAGCAATAAAGCATCAGATGCTGGAAATATTATTACTGGTGGAAATGAAGCATTATTTAAGAATATGAAAGAAAGAGGAGCAGAGTTATTTATAAGTAGATTAACGCTTGCTTTAGGAATTGTATTCTTTATAATATCATTTATATTATTTTTGAAATAAGAGGGCTTGCCTTCTTTTTTTATAAGTTGAAATTATTTAAATAGTAATATATAATTATATTATGATGAAAGAAAATAAAAAAGGTTTTACATTAGTTGAATTAATTGTTGTACTTGCAATAATATCTGTTTTGGGAGTTACTGTAGGTTTAAGTATGACTAAATTAAGTCAAAATACTAAAGATAATAATAATGAAACTATAATGAAGGAAGTTTTAAGTAGTGCGCAAGCATATTGTATGTTAGCTAGTAAAAAAAGTAAGTGTACAAATGGTGCTAATATAACAATAAAAACACTAGTGGAAAATGGTAATTTGGATGAAAAAATATATGATAAAGTTAATCCTGCTAAAAAAGATAATATTAAATTTCTGGAGTCAGACGTAGTTAAAATAACAATTGATTCAAGCAACAAATTTAAGGATTACTATTACGAATGCAGTAGTAAGAAATATAAATTATCAACAATAGATAATTGTACTAATAGTAAAAATGCAAGTGAAAAATGTAAATGGGGTGTATGTTAATGAAAGATAAAATAATAGAAAAGTTAAGTAATGAAAACAAAGGATTAAGTTTAATAGAAATAAATGATTTATTAAATTTAACAAGTGTTGAGGATTATAAAGAACTTCAAAAAAATATGGATGCTCTTGTAACCGAAGGAATTGTTCATAAAAGTAAAAAGGACAAATTTATTTTAATGGAAAAATGTTCTTCACTTTTAACAGGAATAATCCATATTAATAAACACGGAAATGGTTTTGTTGATACAAAATTTGATGAAGATACTTTTGTTAAAAGAGAAAACTTAAATGGCGCAGTAGATGGCGATTTTGTAGAAATTGATGTCCAAAATGATGAGGGAATTGTTGTTAATATTTTAAAAAGAGATGTTAATCTTTTAGTAGGAGAAATGGTTAAAACTAAAAATGGTAATTTAGAATTTGCCCTTGATGATAAGAAGAAAAAGATTAAAGTTAAACTTACTAAAGAAACAAGCTCTCATTTAGTCGAAGGACATAAAGTGCTTGTAAAAATTCAAAAAGAGTTGGCAAGTAATCTTTATTTAGCGGATGTAATAAAAGTTTTAGGACATAAAAATGATCCAGGAGTTGATATTTTATCTATTGCATGTAAACACGAGATTTCTTTAGATGTTTCAGATGAAGTAAAAAACCAAGTTGCTAATATGGTAACAAGCGTTTCTGAAAAAGAATTAGTTGGTAGAACTGATTTAAGAAGTGAAGTTATATTTACAATAGATGGTGATGATACAAAAGATATTGATGATGCAGTTAGTATTAAAAAAGAAGATGGTTATTATATTTTAGGTGTTCATATAGCAGATGTTACAAATTATGTAAAAGAGGGAAGTCCTTTATTTGAAAGTGCTTATGAAAAAGGAACTTCGTCTTATTTAGCAGATACTGTATTACCAATGCTTCCTCATGAACTTTCAAATGGAATATGCTCATTAAATGAGGGTGTAGATAGACTTACAATTAGTTGCGTTATGAAAATAGATACAAGAGGTAAGATAGTAGAACATGATATTTTTCCAAGTGTAATTAATAGTAAAAAGAAAATGACATATAAAAATGTAAATAAAATTATTATGGAAGATATTATTCCTGAAGGTTATGAAAATTTTGCTGATGATTTAAAACTTATGCACGAACTTGCTCAAATTTTACGAAAAGAAAAAATAAATCGTGGTTATATTGATTTTGATCTTGATGAAGCAAAAATTATTCAGGATGAAAATGGTAAGGCAATTGATGTTGTAAAAAGACAACAACTTGATGGTGAAAAATTAATCGAAGACTTTATGATAGCAGCAAATGAAACTGTTGCAACTCATATATATAATATGGATTTACCTTTTGTATATAGAATTCATGGTAAACCTAATCCAGAAAAGATTGAGGATTTTGTTAATTTTGTTAAATTACTTGGTTATAAATTAGATGTTTCTACTGAAGATATTACTCCAAAGAAGATGCAGGATATATTAGATTCTCTTCATGAAAAGAAAGAATTTGAAATATTAAGTGATATGCTTTTAAGAAGTATGAAAAAAGCTGTTTATAGCTCAAATAATATAGGACATTTTGGTTTAGCTAGTAAAATATATACTCATTTTACTTCACCAATAAGAAGATTTCCAGATTTAATGGTTCATACATTACTTCATAAATATTTATTTGAAAATATGGTTAATATGCCTACAATAAGATATTATGAAAATTATCTTCCTGATGCTTGTGAACATGCAAGTAAAAAAGAAGTTGATGCTCAAAGTGCTGAAAGAGAAGTTCTTGATATGAAGATGGCTGAATATATGGAAAGCCATATTGGCCAGGAGTATACAGGAATTATTTCTGGAGTAACTAATTTTGGATTATTTGTTAAATTACCTAATTTAATCGAAGGTTTAGTACATATTTCAACTTTAAAAGGATTCTGTACTTATGTACCTAATCTTTTATCTCTTGTTTCTGATGGAAAAATAAGATATTCCTTAGGTCAGCAAGTTAAAGTTAGAGTAACTGGTGCCTCAAAAGAAAATTCTACAATAGATTTTGAAATTATTGGAGATACAAATGATAGAGATAAAAAATAAAGCAGCATATTTCAATTATTTTGTAGAAAAAGAAATTGAATGTGGAATAGTTTTAAATGGTAGTGAAATTAAATCTATTAGAAATGGTTCTTGTAATATTAAAGATAGTTATGTAAGAATTAAAGATAATGAATGTTATATAATTAATATGTTTATTGCTAAATATAATGAAGCAAGTATATTTAATCACGATGAATATCATGAAAGAAAACTTTTACTACATAAAAGAGAAATATATAAATTAAAAGAGGAAATTAATCAAAATGGTTATACCTTAATACCATTAAAAGTATATTTAAAAAATAATAGAGCAAAAGTTTTAGTGGGTGTTTGTAAAGGAAAAAAACTTTATGACAAAAGAGAATCTATTAAAAAAAGAGATTTAGAAAGAGAAAGTAGGAAAATGATATGAAAAAATTAACTAAAAAAAATAAAATAATATTAAGTTCTATAGCATTAGCATTAATTGTTATTGCAATAGTTATATCAGTAATTTTATTGAATAAAAACAAAAAAAACCTAGTAAATAATACAAGTAAAAAGGATGATAATCAAAGTGTAGAAGTAAAAAAAGTTAAAATAGTTAATGAAGATTCTACATCAAGACCATTTGCCGTAATGATTAATAACATTAGTGTTGCACGACCTTTACAAAGTGGACTTCAAGATGCCTATTTAATGTATGAAATTATAGTCGAGGGTGGTATAAGTAGATATTTGGCTTTATTTATAGATCAAAGTACTGAAAGAATTGGTTCAATAAGAAGTGCAAGACATTATTTTTTAGATTATGCACTAGAAAATGATGCAATTTATGTTCATCATGGTCAAAGTCCACAGGCACAAAGTGACTTTTCTAAACTAGGAATTGAACGTGTAGTTGTAGATAACTCTAAAACTGGATGGCGTGATACCTCATTAAATGTATCATCAGAACATACATTATTTACAAGTATTGAAAAATTAAATAAAGGAACAAATAAATTTAGAAAAGAAAGAAATAAAAATTATCTTTTAAATTATAGTGCTGATGAAATTGACATGTCTTCTTTAGAGAAATCTTCGTCTGCAAATAAAATTAGTTTAGTTTATTCATCTGGAACTAAAGTATATTATGAATATGATGAAAGTAATAAATATTATTTAAGAAGTACAGAAATTGGTCCACATACTGATTATGTTACTAAAGAGCAATACCATTTTAAAAATATAATTGCTTATCAAGTTGATAATTATACAATAAATGATGGAGAAAATAAGGGTAGACAAGATATAAAAAATATTGGTTCTGGTAGTGGTTATTACTTTAGTGATGGCTATATGATACCAATTAAGTGGAAAAAAGACAGCCGTAGTAGTCAAACAAAGTATACATATGAAGATGGCACTGAACTTAAAGTTAATGATGGAAATACATTTATTCAAATAGTACCTTCATCTGGAAGTATAAAGGCAGAGTAATATGGATATGTTAATCGATTTTGTTACAAAGTATTATATTGTGTTTATAATTATAAGTTCATTATTGGTTTTGGCCTTAATTGGATATATTTCTAATCAAAGCTCTAAAAAAGATGTTTCTATTAAGAAGAAAAAAGACAAAAAAATTCAAACTATTAATGAACAAAGTACTTTTGGTTCAAATGAAACTTCAAAAATGTGAAATTAAAATTCACATTTTTTTTGCCTTTATCTTTTAAATAATTTTTGATATAATATAAAATAGTTAAGGAGAGTAAAAATGAATTTAGCAAATATATGGTCAATTATAACAAAAGTCATAGATATATGTTTTGTTTGGATTGCCTTTTATTATATTTTAAAAAATGTTAAGAATAATACAAAAATGGCTTTAATAGTTAAAGGTGTAATAATAATTTTAATAGTAAAATTTATAAGTGATTTATTAAATTTATATACTGTTGGAGTTATTTTAGAGTATGCCATTGAATGGGGACCTCTTGCTATTATAGTTGTATTTCAACCAGAAATTAGAGCTGTTTTAGAGTCAATTGGTAGAACTCAACTTTTAGGAAGGCATAGAGTCTTATCAATTTCTGAACGTGAAAAACTTGTTAATGAAATAATGAAAGCAATGGATTATTTCCGTAAAAATAGAATAGGTGCTTTAATTGTCATTGAAAGAGAAGTATCACTTCAGGAATATATTGAAAATTCAACAAAGATATATGCAGATATTTCAGATTCATTATTAGAATCATTATTTTATCCTAATTCAGCCCTTCATGATGGTGGAGTAATTATTCAAGGCGATAAGATTACTTGCGCTGGCTCTGTATTTAAAACAAGTATGAATCAAGCTATTTCTAAAAAGCTTGGAACAAGACATAGAGCTGCATTAGGAATTGCTGAAGAAAGTGATGCAATTGCTTTAGTTGCCTCTGAGGAAACAGGACGTCTTTCAATTGCAATGGACAGTGAATTACACTATAATTTAACATTAGAAGAATTTAGAAGTATTTTATTAGATGAATTAAGTAATAAAACTGAAATATTCTTTGATGCTGATGACAGTGAAGAATTGGAGGATCAAGATGCGTAAGTTTTTTAGAAAATTATATAAGTTAATTGATGTTTTGATAGTTGTACCAATAAGTAGACTAATTTATAATATTCAAAAAGCTCTTAAAAAAAATGGTGGGTTATTAGATAAACTTCTTAATAAACCAAATTTCCTTATATTTTTATCTTTGATATTAGCAATAGTTCTTTTCTTATTAGTGGATTCCAAAGCAATATCTTTCGTTGAGGATAAAACTGAAGTTATAAGTAACGTACCTGTTAATATTAAATATAATGAGGAAGCTTATGTTGTTGAGGGAGCTCCAACTGATGTAAATATTATGATTTCAGGTAGAAAAAGTGATATTTATCTTGCTAAACAACTCGGAGAATATGAAGTTACTCTTGATTTAACAGAGTATACTGCTTCAGATACTGCATATAAAGTATATTTTACTTATGCAAAATCAATAAATAATTTGAAATATAGCTTAGACCCATCATATGTACAAGTAATGATTAAAAATAAAGTTAGTAGTGTTTCATCAGTTACTTATGAATTAATTAATCAAGATAAATTAGATTCTAAGTTAAGTGTTAAAAGTATAGGACTTTCCAAATCAGAGGTTGTAGTTAAGGGTAGCGAAAGTGCTCTTAAAAAAATTGCTTGGATTAAAGCTTTAGTTGATTTATCTAATCCGGATTTTGTTGAGGCTGGTTCTTATGATATAGATAATATTGCTTTAGTAGCATATGATAATGCAGGAAAACTTTTAAATAATGTTGAAATAGTTCCTAGTACTTTAAGTGCTACTGTTGTACTTGATAGTTATTCAGAAAATATTCCAGTTGAAGTAAAAACAACAGGTAATTTAATTTCTGGCAAAAGTATTGCTAAGATATTAATAAATAATAATAATGATTATTCTATAACAGCATATGGTAATGAAGAAGATATATCAAAAATCAAATCAATACCAATTACTATTAATGTAGATGGTCTTGGCGGTGATACTGCTAAAACATATAATGTAACACTTACTAAACCTAATGGTGTTAGATATATGTCCGCAAGTACAATAACAGTATCATTAACATTTGGTAATGAAGAACAAAAAACAGTAGAGCTCACTAATATAAGTAAAAAGAATTTAGGAAGTGGATTAACTGCAAATATTATTTCTGATTCTGCAATATCAGTAATTTGTAAAGGTGTTGCATCATCACTTGATAAAGTTGATGTTAATAATATTAAAGCATATGTTGATTTATCTGGCCTAGGTGCGGGTGATCACGATGTTGAAGTAAAAATTGAAAATAATAATCCACTTGTTACTTATGTTGTATCCTCTGTTATAAAAGTAAGAATATCTTAAATAAAATAACCACGTTAATTAATGTGGTTATTTTTCTATTGAATCAAAATTTTTAAATAAAAGTCCAATATTTATAAGTGCACATATTCCTACAATTGCATATATTATATTTGTAATTGTAGATTGAACACCAAAAAGTGATTCAACTAAATTAAAATTAAAAAATCCTATTAAGCCCCAGTTTAAGGCTCCTATAATAGTAAATATTAAGGTAACTTTTTGAATTGTTTGCATAACATTCCTTTCTATTATTTATTTTTCTCCAAAATTATTTTTTTATTCATGAATATTTTTAATTACTTAAAATATATTTTATTAGAAAAGGAGAGTACATGATGTTAAAAAAGATTGGTATATTTTTTATTTTATTTCTTGTTATGGGGTGTTCTAAAGGTAATAACATTGACGCTTCAAAGGAATTTCAAAAGAGAGTGGAAAAGTCTAAATCATATAAAATTATTGGTAATTTAGAACTACAAAATGATGAAGAAATATTTAAATATAATGTTGAGGTAAATTATCTTGATGGTAACTATTATAAAGTTGATATGGTTAATAAAGCAAATGAACATAAACAAATTATTTTAAGAAATAATGATGGTTTATATGTTATTACGCCTTCCCTAAATAAAAGTTTTAAATTTGAAAGTACTTGGCCAGATAATTCATCACAGTCATATGTTTTATCTTCATTAATAAAAGATATAAAAAATGATAATAATAAAGAAATATCTAAAAATGAAGATGGTTATATAATTAAAACTACCGTAAATTATCCAAATAACGAAGAACTAAAATATCAAAAAATATATTTAAATAAAGATTTTAACCTACATAAAGTAGAAGTTTATGGTAATGACATAGTTAAAATTAAATTTCAAGTTGAAGATTTAGATTTAAAAGCAGGACTTTCTACAGATTTATTTGACTTAAAAAAATATGTTCAAGTAGAGGAAACTGATTGTAAAGATGAGGAATGTACAGAAAAGCAAACTATGGGTAGTATAGAAACTGCAATTTATCCTCTTTATATGCCTTCGGAAACATATTTAAGTAGTTCAGAAACGGTAAATACTGACGATAATTCTCGAATTATATTAACATATTCTGGAGGAAAAAACTTTGTCTTAGTTGAAGAAGGAGCTATAAAATCCCAAGAACATGAAATTATTCCTGTTTATGGAGAACCAGTTATTTTAAATGATACTATTGCTGCTTTATCAACAAACTCAATTTATTGGACCTCGAATAATATAGATTATTATATGGCAAGTGAAGATTTATCTTTGAAAGAAATGATATCAATTGCCTCTTCGATGAATAATTCTAAAAATGTAGTTTCTTTAAAATAGGCTTAATATAAAGTCTATTTTATTTGCTATTTTGTTAATCATGTGTTATTATTTTTCTAGAAAGAATTGTGATTATGAAAAAAATTTTAACAATAATATTTGATGGATTTGGAATGAAAGAAAGTGACTATGGTAATGCAATTATTAATGCGAACATGGTTAATTTTAATAAATTTTATAATGAAAATCCCCATACAACACTTTTTGCAAGTGGACACTATGTAGGACTTCATGATGGACAGTTTGGCAATAGTGAAATAGGTCATCAAACTATTGGTGCAGGAAGACTTATTAAAAGTAGAGAAGTTTTAACTGATGAATATTTAGATAATCTATATTTAAATGAAGATGAGAATATTCAAAAACTAAAAGGATTAACTTCGAAAACTATTCATTTAATGGGTCTTGCAAGTGATGGTAATGTTCATGCTGGTATTGATGATTTTATAAAAATGTATGAATATTTAATTAAAATTGGATTTACAAAGATATTTTTTCATTTAATTACAGATGGCAGAGACACAGATAGTAAATCAGCATATAATTATATATCATTAATTGAAAAAAATATTCAAAGAAATAAAGTAGGTTGTATTGCTAGTATATGTGGAAGATACTATGCTATGGATCGTGATAAAAATTATGATAGAACTAAAGTATATTATGATTTAGTTACAAAAGGTAGAGGTATTGAAATTCTTAATATAGAAAATGCTCTAAAGTCCAGTTATGACAAAGGTATTACCGATGAATTTCTAAGACCTATGATGATTAATAGGGAAGGAACTATAAAAGATGGTGATGTTCTTATATGGATGAATTATCGTTCTGACAGAAGTAAACAAATATTACTTGCTTTAACAAATCCTAAATTTACAGAATTTGATGTTACATTAATGCCTAATCTTGAAGTGTTTACTTTCTTTAATCATGATAAACTTATAAAAGCAAATGTACTTATAAATGAACCTGATATTAATAATAGTTTAGGAATCTATTTATCTAAACTTGGTATGACACAAGCAAGAATTGCTGAAAGTGAGAAATATCCTCATGTTACATATTTTTTTGATGAAGGTTATGAAGGAAAACTTGATGGTGTTGATAAATTTCATATTCCATCTCCAGATGTTGCAACTTATGATTTGAAACCTGAAATGAGTGCTGTAAGTGTAACTAAAAAAGTTATTAATGCAATAGAGGATGATTATGACTTTATTTTAGTTAATTTTGCAAACCCAGATATGGTAGGCCATACTGGAAATATGGAAGCCACAACAAAAGCATGTATGGCACTTGATATTTGCTTTAGTAAAATATTACAAGTTGCTGAAGATAATTTTTATACAGTAATTCTTTTGGCGGATCATGGTAATGCTGATACTATGCTTTATGAGGATGGTACTCCGTGTACAACACATAGTTATGAAAAGGTCCCTTTTGTAATAAATGATTCAAAAGTCAAGTTAAAAGAAGGTGGAGATTTAACTAATGTTGCACCAACTATACTTGATTATATGGATATAAGTATACCTTCAGAAATGACAAGTTATTCATTAATTGAAAGTGAAGATTTTAAATAACAAGTAATGTTGGAGGTAAAATATATGGATTTAGAAATTAAATATAATGATAACGCTGATGAGTTTATGCGTGATATAAATTTTCAAATGAGGATTCAAATATATATTGAAAACCATTTTTATCCTGCATATACAATATCCAAGCATTCTAATATTTATTTATTAGGTGGTGGTATTAGAGATTTATTAGTTGCAAAAATTCCAAATGACTTAGATTTTGTTGTTCTTGGGAATGATGAAAAATGGATTAATGAAGTATTTAAAATTTATAAAATACATCCAGATAGAAATAGATTAGGTGGATTTAAGTTTAAATATAATGGTACAAAGATAGATTTGTGGCTTTCTGAAGATTTATTTTCAGCGATTCAATATAATATTGATGGATTACTTTATGATATAAAAAATAATTCCTTGATATCATTAACATTTGCCGATTTTTTAAAAAATGGTTTAAGGATGGTTAATCCAAATAATAATATTAAAAAAGGTAGAGAAGAAAAATTACTTAAGTATGAGAAGGAATATAGAGATATCATTTATAAAAGGTAATATTATAGTATTTTTTTAAAAGTGAGTGCAAGTAAGCATGTTTTCAATTTTATTTAAAATGTGCTTACTTGCATTTAAATGGATGAAACATATATTTATTGTTTCACATTTTTTAATTTTTCAAAAAAATGCCAAAAAACACTTGCATTTGGGGGTTACTTTATGATAATATTGATTATGTATGACTGCTGTGATGTGCGAGGTTGCTGATACACTAGGAATAGTTGGTAAATATATTTTATAGTTTATTGGGTAATTTGTACGGAGCAAGCCTATATTTAATATAGACGAAAGGAGAAAGAAAAAATGGCAAAACAAGAAATTCGTATTACTTTAAAAGCATATGACCACAGAATACTTGATGTAGCTGCTGGAAAAATATGTGAAACAGTAAAAAGAACTGGGGGAGAAATATCAGGACCTGTGCCTCTACCTACTGAAATTGAAAAATTTACAGTATTAAGAGCTGTACATAAATATAAAGATTCTCGTGAACAATTTGAAAGAAGAACTCACAAGAGACTTATTGATATTAAAAACCCAAGCAAAGAAACAGTTGATGCGCTATCTCATTTAGATTTACCAAGTGGCGTTCAAATCAATATTAAATTATAAGAAAAGGAAGGAAAGAGAAAATGAAAGGAATCTTAGGACGTAAAGTTGGAATGACTAGCGTATTTACTAAAGATGGTAAACTAATCCCTGTTACAGTTGTTGAAGTTCTACCAAATAAAGTAATGCAAGTTAAAACTACAGAAAAAGATGGTTATAATGCAATCCAACTTGGCGCAATTGACAAAAAAGCAAATAGAGCCAATAAGGCTGAAATCGGAAGTGCAAAAAAAGCAAATACAACTCCTAAGCGCTTCTTAAAAGAAATAAGAGACTATGAAGGCTCTTATAATATAGGAGATGAGATTACTGCAGATTTATTTACTGTTGGAGAAATAGTTGATGTAACTGGAACTACAAAAGGTAAAGGATTTGCTGGTGTTATTAAAAGACACAATCAATCAAGAGGACCTATGGGTCATGGTTCACATTATCATAGAAGACCAGGTTCACTTGGAACTATGCTTCCAAAAAGAGTTCTAAAAGGTAAAAAACTTGCAGGACATATGGGAGTTGAAACAGTTACAATTCAAAACCTTGAAATCATCGAAACAAATACTAATGAAAATTATATTTTAATTAGTGGTAATGTTCCTGGTGCTAAAAATTCAATCGTTTTAATTAAAACTGCAATCAAAGGTAACAAAAAAGTTAATCCAAAGGAAATTATTAGTTATGAAGAATCTGTAGTAGATACCGAAGAAGTAGTAACTCCTGTAGAAACTGAAACAGTTACTGAAGTAAAGGAAGACAAGTAGTCTTTTAAAGGAGGATAAAAATGACAAAGTTAAGTATTAATAATTTAAAAGGCGAAAAAGTTAGTGATATTACTTTAAATTCTGAAGTTTTTGGAATTGAAGTTAATGAACTTGCTATGAAGAAAATGGTTAGACTTCAACTTAATGCTTCAAGACAAGGTACTGCAAAAGTAAAAACAAGAAGTGAAGTATCAGGTGGTGGAAGAAAACCATGGAAACAAAAAGGTACTGGTAGAGCAAGACAAGGATCTATTCGTGCTGCTCAATGGAGAAAAGGTGGAATTGTATTTGGACCTACTCCAAGAGATTATTCATTTAAAATTAATCGTAAAGAAAGAGTTCTAGCTTTAAAGAGCGCTTTAGTTAATAAATTAAATGAAAAGAAATTAATGGTTATTGATAACCTTAAATTAGATAATTTTAAAACAAAAACAGGTGTTGAATTATTAAATAATTTAAAACTTGATGGAAAAGTATTATTTGTTGCTAGTGAAGAAGCAGAAAACTTATATATGGCAACAAGAAATTTAAATAATGTACTTGTATTATTTCCTGATGAAATCAATGTTTATGATATTTTAAACGCTGATTACGTTGTATTTGATGAAGCAAGTATTAAAATGGTAGAGGAGGCACTTAAATAATGAGACATTATTCTGAAATTATAATTGCACCAGTAGTTACTGAAAAAAGTATGGCATTAAGAAGTGAAAATGTTTATACATTTAAAGTTGCTAAGGATGCTACTAAAACTGAAATTAAAAAAGCTATTGAAGATGCTTTTAAAGTAGAAGTTAAAAGTGTTAATACTCTAAACACTAAATCTAAAAAAAGAAGAGTTGGAAAGTATCAAGGAAGAACAAAGACTTATAAAAAAGCAATGGTAACATTAAAAGATGGTTCTTCTATAGAACTTTAGTAGAAAGGAGAAATTATGGCTATAAGACATTATAAACCAGTTACAAATGGTAGAAGAGGCATGAGTACTCTTGTTAATGAAGAAATCACAACAAAAACTCCTACTAAAGGATTACTTGGTAAAGTTAAAAAAACTGGTGGTAGAAATAATCAAGGTAAAATGACTGTTAGACACATTGGTGGTGGAGCTAAAAGAAAATATCGTGTAATTGATTTTAAAAGAAATAAAATCGGTGTTACAGGTAAAGTTGCAACCATTGAATATGATCCAAACAGAACAGCAAATATTGCTTTAATTAACTATAAAGATGGAGAAAAAAGATATATTATTGCTCCAAAAGATTTAAAAGTAGGCGCTATCATTGAAAATGGTGAAAATGCTGATATTAAAGTTGGTAATGCATTACCACTTAAAAATATTCCAGTAGGTACACTTGTTCATTGCATAGAACTTAAACCTGGTAAAGGTGCTGAAATTTGCCGTAGTGCTGGTTCATCTGCTCAAATTCTTGGTAGAGAAGATAAATATGTTCTTCTTAGACTTCAATCTGGAGAAACAAGAAAAGTTCTTGATAGATGTATGGCAACAATCGGTGTTGTTGGTAATGAAGATGCTAACCTAGTTAATATTGGTAAAGCAGGTAGAACTAGATATCTTGGAATTAGACCTACAAACCGTGGTTCTGTAATGAACCCTAACGATCACCCACATGGTGGTGGAGAAGGACGTGCTCCAATTGGTAGAAAGAGTCCAATGACTCCTTGGGGTAAACCTGCTCTTGGTGTTAAAACTAGAAAACCTAAAAAGGCATCTAGTAAACTTATTATAAGTAGGAAGACTAAATAGGGAGGAATAATGGCAAGAAGTTTAAAAAAAGGTGCTTTCGTTGATGATAGCATTATGAAAAAAATTAATAAATTAAATGAAGAAAATAAAAAATCAGTAGTAAAAACTTGGTCAAGAAGAAGTACTATTTATCCTGAATTTGTAGGACATACAATTGCAGTTCATAATGGTAAAGATTTTATACCTGTATATATTACTGAAGAAATGGTTGGTCATAAATTAGGAGAATTTTCACAAACTCGTAAATTTACTGGCCATGCTGGAAATAAATAGGAGGTAACATGGAAACTTATGCAAAACATAATACTGCAATGATTAAACCTAGACTTGCAAGAATGACTATGGATTTAATTCGTGGAAAAGATGTTGAAACTGCAAGAGGAATTCTTGAAAATACTAATACTAAAGCTAGTAGAATGATATTAAAAGTTTTAAACTCAGCAGTTGCAAATGCAGTAAATAATAATGGTGCAAATGAAAATGATTTAGTTATTAGTAAATGTTTTATTAATCCAGGACCAATCTACAAGAGAATTCAATTTGCTTCAAGAGGAAATGTTGATAGACATGATAAAAGAACAAGTCATATTGTAATTTATGTTACTGATAATAAGGAGGCTAAATAATTATGGGACAAAAAGTTAATCCTATAGGATATCGTATTGGTGTTAATAAAGATTGGGATTCTCGTTGGTATGCTGAAAAAGATTACTCAACTAAATTAATTAACGATATCAAAATAAGAGAATATATTGAAAAAAATCTTAAAAGTGCTTCTATATCTAAAGTAGTAATTGAAAGAAGAAAAAATAAAGTTGAACTTACAATTTATACTGCAAGACCTGGTGTTATAATTGGCCGTGGTGGAGAAGATATTGAAAAACTTAGAAAGAAAATTTCTAAACTTGTTAATGAAGAAATTTATATTAACATAGTTGAAGAAAAGAACCCTGATTTAAATGCTCAACTTGTTGCAGATAATATAGCAATGCAAATTGAAGCTCGTGCACCTTTTAGAAGTGTTCAAAAAAGAGCTATCAGAAATACAATGAAAGCTGGTGCTAAAGGTATTAAAACTGCTGTATCAGGAAGACTTGGTGGAGCTGAAATGGCTAGAACTGAGGGCTATACTGAAGGTACAGTACCTTTACATACAATTAGAGCTGATGTAGATTATGCTACAAGTGAAGCAAATACAATCTACGGAAAAATCGGAGTTAAAGTATGGATTTATAAAGATGAAATACTTAAAACTAGAAATGTTAAGAAGGGAGAGATGAAAGATGTTAATGCCAAAAAGAACTAAATATCGTAAAAGTCATAGACTAAGTTATGAAGGCAAAGCAAAAGGAAATCTTACCCTAAATAATGGTGAATTTGGCCTTATGGCTATGGAAGGCGGATGGATTTCTGCTAGACAAATTGAAGCTGCACGTATTGCAATGACTCGTTATATGAAACGTGGTGGTAAAGTATATATTAATATATTCCCACATATGCCAAGAACTAGAAAACCTCTAGAAACTAGACAAGGTAAAGGTAAAGGTAACGTTGAAGAATGGGTAGCAGTTGTTAAACAAGGAAAGATCATGTTTGAAATTAGTGATGTTTCTGAAGAAATTGCTAGAGAAGCTTTAAGACTTGCTTCTCATAAGCTTTCAATCAAAACTAAATTTGTTATGAAGGAGAGTGAAACTCTTGGAAATTAATGAAATAAGAAAATTAAGTAATGAAGATATTAAAAAGAAGATCATAGAAGATAAAGAAGAACTATTTAAAAATAGATTAGCTCAATCTTCTGGAACTTTAGAAAAACCTGTAGTTTTAAGACAACTTCGTAAAGAAATTGCAAGACTTAAAACTGTATTAACAGAAAGAGAAATGGATGGTGAAAAATAATGGAAAAAGCAAAACAAGAATTAATTGGTAAAGTTGTTAGTGATAAAAACGATAAAACAATTACTGTTTTAGTAGAAACTTATAAAACACATCCATTATATGGTAAAAGAGTTAAATATTCTAAAAAATATGCTGCTCATGATGAAAAGAATGAAGCAAAAGTAGGAGATACAGTTAGAATTTCAATGACTAGACCTTTATCAAAAACTAAAAGATATGAATTAGTTAAAGTTATTGAAAAAGCTGTAATTTTATAGGAGGTAATATTATGGTAATGCAAGAAAGTAGATTAAAAGTTGCTGATAACTCTGGTGCAAGAGAACTTTTAGTTATCCGTGTTATGGGTGGAAGTAAAGTTAAAAGTGCTAATATCGGTGATGTAATCGTTGGTACTGTTAAAAAAGCTATACCTAATAGTCCTGTAAAAGAAGGTAAAGTTGTAAAAGCAGTTATAGTAAGAACTGTTCAAGGTGTTAGAAGAAAAGATGGAAGTTATATTAAATTTGATGATAACGCTTGCGTATTAATTAAAGATGATAAAACTCCAATCGGTACAAGAGTTTTAGGCCCAGTTGCTAGAGAACTTCGTGAAAAAGAATATCACAAAATTGTATCACTTGCACCTGAGGTTTTATAGGAGGATATATGAAAGTTAAAGTAGGAGATAAAGTATTAGTTATTGCTGGAAAAGACAAAGGTAAAGAAGGCAAAGTAATTAAAACTTATAAAAAATTAGATAAAGTTGTTGTTGAGGGTTTAAATATGGTTAAGAAACATTCTAAACCTAGAACTACTGAAGACAAAGGTGGAATATTTGATATTGAAGCACCTATTCATGTATCTAATGTAAAAGTTATAAACAATAATAAAGAAGAAAAAGCTAAAGTAGTTAAATCTGAAGCAAAGAAAGAAACTTCAAAAAAGAAAACTACTAGCAAAAAGGAAGCAAAGTAGGTGAATTATGAGTAATTTTAAAACTTTATATGAAAAAGAAATTAAAAATAGTTTAATGAAGGAATATAATTATACTACTGTAATGCAAGTTCCTAAAATCACTAAAATCGTAATTAATATGGGTGTTGGTGAAGGCGCTAATGATTCTAAATTCATTGATGCTGCAGTAAAAGATTTAACTTTAATTGCTGGTCAAAAACCTGTAGTTACTAAAGCTCATAAATCAATTGCTGGTTTTAAATTAAGAGAGGGACAACCTATTGGTGTTAAAGTAACTCTTCGTGGTGAAAATATGTATGCTTTCTTAGAAAAATTAATTAAGATTGCACTTCCTCGTGTTAGAGATTTCAGAGGTGTATCACCAAAAAGTTTTGATGGTAAAGGAAACTTTACTATGGGAGTTAAAGAACAACTTATATTCCCTGAAATAAATTATGACGATGTTTTAAAAGTTAGAGGAATGGATATTGTTATTGTAACAACTGCAAAATCTAATGATGAAGCACGTTCATTACTAAAAGCATTTGGAATGCCTTTTAGAGGATAAGGAGAGTAAAATATGGCAAAAACAAGTATGATTGTAAAAAATAATCGTAAACCTAAATTTCAAGTTAGAGCTTATACTAGATGCAAAAGATGTGGTAGACCTCATGGTGTACTAAGAAAATTTGGATTATGTCGTATTTGCTTCAGAGAACTTGCTAATAAAGGACAAATTCCAGGCGTTAAGAAGTCTAGTTGGTAGAAAGGAGATATAATAATGTTTGTACAAGATAAAATAGCAGATATGCTAACAAGAATAAGAAATGCAAATCAAATGAGATACACTGAAGTTGAAGTTGAAGGAACTAAAATGACTAAAGGTATTGCTGAAATTCTTAAAAATGAAGGTTATATTGCTGATTACAAATATACAAAAAATAGTAATGGTGATAAAATGACTTTAACTTTAAAATATGGAAATAAAAAAGAAAGAGTTATTACTGGATTAAAAAGAATTAGTAAATCAGGTTTAAGAGTTTATGCTCAAGCTGATAAACTTCCTAGAGTATTAAATGGTTTAGGAATTGCAATTATATCTACTTCTCAAGGCTTAATGACTGATAAAGAAGCTAGAGAAAAAGGGTTAGGAGGTGAAGTGCTTGCCTATATTTGGTAAGTAGTCTATGAGTAGAATTGGTAATAGAAAACTAACTATCCCAGAAGGTGTAACAGTTTCATTTAATGATGGTATTGTTACTGTAAAAGGAGCTAAAGGAGAGTTAACTCTTCCCGTTAGTCCTTTAGTTAAAGTAGTTGTTGAAGGTAATGAAATTACTACTGAAAAAGTGAAAGATACTAAAGAAGCAAATATTCTTTCAGGAACAACAAACTCAAATATTAATAATATGTTAATTGGTGTTAGCACTGGTTATACAAAAGATTTAGAGGCTGTTGGTGTAGGATATCGTTTCAGTGTATCAGGTAATAAAATTGTTGTATCCGCTGGATATTCACATACAATTGATGTTGTAGTACCTAGTGGTATAACAGTTACAAGTCCATCTAATACAGAACTTTCTATTAGTGGATTTGATAAACAAAAAGTTTCTGAATTTGCGGCAAATATTCGTAAAATTCGTGAACCAGAACCTTATAAAGGTAAAGGAATACGTTATAAAGGCGAACATATCCGTCGTAAAGAAGGAAAGAAAGCGGCTAAGTAAAGGAGTAAAATGTTATGAATAGTAAAGAAAAAAGAGAAGCTAGATTAAGAAGACATACAAGAGTTAGAAAAAGTATTTCTGGAACAACTGAAGTACCTAGACTAAATGTATTTAGATCTAATAAAGCTATTTATGCTCAAGTTATTGATGACACAAAAGGTGAAACTTTAGTTAGCTCATCAACTCTTGAACTTAAAATTAAAAATGGTGGTAATATTGAAGCAGCTTGTGCTGTAGGAAAAGATATTGCTGCAAAATGTAAAAAAGCAAAAATTAATAAAGTAGTATTTGACCGTGGTGGATTCTTATATCATGGAAGAGTAGCAGCTTTAGCTGATGCAGCAAGAGAAGCTGGATTAGAGTTTTAAGGAGGCATTATGGCAAAAGATTTTGATAAACAAAAAAATAATTTATTAGAAGAAAAAGTTATTAATATAGGAAGAGTAACAAAAGTTACTCAAGGTGGAAGACATTTTAGATTTTCTGCAACTGTAGCAGTTGGTAATCGTAAAGGATTAATTGGTATTGGAACTGGTAAAGCAAATGAGGTTCCTGAAGCAATTAAAAAAGCATTACAAGCTGCTAATAAAAATGTTGTAAAAATTTCTCTTGTTGATAATAGAACAATACCTCATGAAGCAACTTATAAAGTTGGTAGAGCTGTAGTTTTATTAAAACCTGCTAAAGAAGGTCGTGGAATTATCGCTGGTGGAGCAGCAAGAGCAGTTCTTGAACTTGCTGGTGTTAAAGACATTGTTGCTAAATCTTTAGGAAGTAATACTCAAGTTAATGTTGCAAAAGCTACTTTAGGTGCGCTTACAATGCAAAGAACTAAGGAACATATTGCTGAACTTAGATCAAAGAAAGTTGAGGAATTATAATGAGATTAGAAAATTTACCAAAAACTAGCGAAATGAAAGCTAGAAAAAGAGTTGGTAGAGGCCCAGGAAGTGGAATGGGTAAAACTTCAACTCGTGGAGAGAATGGACAAAAATCTAGAAGTGGTGCTTCAATTAAACCATGGTTCCAAGGTGGACAATCTCCACTTTATAGAAGAATTCCTAAAAGAGGATTTAATAATGCAAATTTTGCTAATAGATTTGCAACAATTAATTTATCTGATTTAAATAGATACTTTAATGATGGTGATGTTGTTACTCCTGAAGTATTATTTGAAAGAAGAATTCTTAAAAAGGGATTAAATGGAGTTAAAGTTTTAGGAAATGGTACTTTAGAGAAAAAATTAACTATTAAAGCTAATCGTTTCACTAGTGCAGCCGTTACTAAAATTAATGATGCTGGTGGTAAAGCTGAGGTGATTTAGAATGTTTCGTGGTTTTTCAGGATTTTTTAATAAAAGTAATAAAGACTTAAGAAAAAAAATCTATTTTACAATGATGTGTTTAGGAATATTTTGTTTAGGTACAACTATAACAATTCCTTGGGCATCAGCAGTATATGAAGAACTAGGTTTTCTAGAAATATTCAACGTAATGAGTGGTGGAGGTCTATCAAATTTTTCAATATTTGCTTTAGGCGTTTCCCCTTATATTACTGCCTCAATTATTACTGAAATTTTACAAATGGATATTGTACCTTACTTTAAAGATCTTAAAGATCAAGGTTATACTGGAAGACAAAAGATTAACAAAATTACAAGATATTTAGGAATACTTATTGCCTTTTTACAAGCTTATGCATTAACTGCTTTCTATATGAAGGGGTTAAATGCTATGGAAATTATTAAAACTACATTAGTAATGGTTGCTGGTACATCTTTCTGTATGTGGATGGGTGATCAAATTACTAATAAAGGTATTGGTAATGGACAATCAATGCTTATAATGGCAGGTATCATTCAAAGTATGCCTAATATTTTTAGGGGAGCATTTGCTTCACTTGTAATGGGAAGTTTTTCAAAAACTGTTGGAATTATTTTATTTAGTTTATTTGTACTTGTGTATGTTATTGTTATTGTTGGAATTATTTGGGTTCAACTTGCTGAAAGAAGAATACCAATTCAATATTCTAATAGAACATCTTCAGCATATGGTGCACAAACAAACTATTTACCATTAAAAATAAATTCCGCAAGTGTTATTCCAGTAATATTTGCTTCAATAGTTACAACTATTCCAGCAACAATTGTTACCTTAATTGGTAAACAAAGTGCAATAGATTTTGTAAATAAATATATTATGTACACTTCTACTACTGGATTTATATTATACTTGGTTTTAATAGTAGTATTTGCTTACTTCTATACATTCCTTGTAATGAATCCAGATGAAATGAGTAAAAATTTAAATGAGAATGGTGGTTATATTCCTGGTATTAGACCTGGTAGTGACACATCTAAATATATTAGTAATTCATTATCTAAATTAACACTAGTTGGAGCCCTATTCTTAGTTATCTTAGCAGGAATGCCTATATTACTTTCAAAACTTACTTCTCTTCCATCATATGTAACAATTGGTGGAACTGGTATATTAATTGTTGTAGGTGTAGCAATTGAAACTTATAAACAATTAGAAAGTAGTCTTGTAAGTAGAAGTTATTCTTCTAAGAGAAAGAGATTAAGATGAAAAACATAATATTTTTAGCACCGCCTGCTGCAGGTAAGGGTACTTGTAGCGACATACTTAAAAATACTTATGATTGCAAACATATTTCTACTGGGGCTATTTTAAGAAGTGAAATTGCTTCTCAAAGTAGCCTTGGCAAAGAAATAAAAAAAATAATCGATGCTGGCAAACTTGTTAGTGATGATTATATGATTAAATTAATCGAAGAAACATTATCTAAATTAGATAAACCATTTATTTTAGATGGATTTCCTAGAACAATTAATCAAGCAAAAAATTTAAGTATTTTATTTGATAAATTAAATATTAGTAATTATATTGTTATTTATTTAAATATTGATAAAGAGCTTGCTTTAAAACGTACTCTTGGTAGAGTAACTTGTGATAAGTGTGGAAGAAGTTATAACATTTTCTTTGATGATTTTAAACCAAAAGTTGAAGGAATATGTGATGATTGTAAAACTCCGCTTACTGTCAGAGGTGATGATAATGAAGAAAGTTTTAAAGTTCGTTTTGATACTTATGTTCAAAATACTTTACCTATAATAGAGTATTATAAAGATTTAAATAAATTAGTGGAAATTGATGTTAATAAAAAAGATTTAAATTTAAAAGAAAAATTAATGGAGATTTTAAGTGATTAATATTAAGAGTAAACGAGAAATTGAACTTATGAAAGAAAGTGGTCATATCAACTTTCTAGCTCATGAGGAAATAAAAAAACATCTTAAAATTGGTGTGTCACTTAACGAGTTAAATGATATTGTTGATGCATTTATTCGTAAAAATGGTGCAATACCTTCGGAACTTAATTATGAAGGTTTCCCAAAAAGTGTTTGTTTATCTTTAAACGATGAAGTAGTTCATGGTATTCCAGATAATCGAAAACTTAAAAATGGTGATATATTAAAAGTTGATTTAACTGTTAGGTTCAAAGGATATGAAAGTGATAGTGCTAGAACTTATATTATTGGAAATGTTTCTGATGATGTAAGAAGTTTAGTTGAAAATACTAAAAATGCTTTATATAAAGGATTAAGTGTTGTAAAAGCAGGAACTCCTTTATCACTAATAGGAAAAACTATTGAAGATTATGCTCATAAAAATGGGCTTTCAGTAGTCGAAGAATTAGTGGGTCATGGAATTGGAACTTCAATGCATGAAGATCCAGATGTACCAAATTTTTATACAAAAACAAACGTTATCTTAAAAGAGGGAATGACAATTTGTATTGAGCCAATGCTTAATTTAGGTAAAAGAAGTGTTTACTTAGATGATAATGATTGGACGGTTAAAACTGAAGATGGAATGCCGAGTGCACATTTTGAACACACAATTGTAGTTACTAAAGATGGATATGAAATTTTAACGGGAAAGTGAGAAAAATAATATGGCTAATAAGAAAAATGATAAAATAGAAGTGGAAGGGAAAGTTATTGAAGTCTTAAAGGGTAGTGACTATTTAGTAGAACTATCTAATGGACATACTGTAAAAGCCTACGTTTCTGGTAAAATGCGTATTAATATGATTCGTATCTTACCGGGTGATACCGTTACAGTAGAACTTTCACCTTATGATTTAACACGTGGGATAATTACATGGAATAAAAGATAGGAGGATATTATGAAAGTTAGACCATCTGTAAAAAAGATATGTAAAAAATGTAAAGTTATTAGAAGAAAAGGAAAAGTTATGGTTATTTGTAATAACCCTAAACATAAACAAGTTCAAGGATAGGAGAAATTATGGCGAGAATTAAAAATATTGAATTACCTAATGAAAAACATACTTGGATAGGACTTACTGCTATCTATGGTATTGGTCCAAATTTAGGTAAAACTATTTGTAAAGATGCAAATGTTGAAGCGACAAAAAAAATTAAAGATTTAACAGAAGAAGAAATTGCTGCACTTCGTAAAGAAGTTGACAAACATACAACTGAAGGTGATCTTCGTAGAGAAGTTCAAATGAACATTAAAAACAAAATGGAAATAAATTCTTATCAAGGTATAAGACATAAAAAAGGACTTCCTGTAAGAGGTCAAAGAACAAACCGCAACGCTCATACTAGAAAAGGTAGAGGAAAAGTTGTTGCAAATAAGAAAAAGGTTTCAAAGTAGGTGAGATAATATGGCATATAATAGAAGAAAAAAGAAAAATAAAATTAATGTTACTGAAGCAGAAGCACATATTCATGCAACATATAATAACACAATCGTAACAATTTGTGACCATAATGGTAATGCAATTAGTTGGTCATCTGCTGGAAGAATTGGTTATAAAGGTAGTAAAAAGAAAACTCCTTTTGCCGCTGGACTTTCTGCAGAAGCTGCTGCTAATGCTGCTAAAGATCAAGGTGTTGTAAAAGTTGATGTTTATGTAAAAGGTTTAGGACCAGGAAGAGAAAATGCTATTCGTAGCATTCAATCAGCTGGACTTGAAATTACTAGTATAACAGATGAAACACCTGTTCCACACAATGGTTGTAGACCACCAAAAAGACCAAGAAATTAATAAAAGGGAGGGTAATTATGATAAAATTTGAAAAACCAGAATACAAAATTTCAGAATATAATGAAACTAGTAATTATGGTAAATTTGAACTAGAACCACTTGAAAGAGGTTTTGGTACAACTATTGGAAATGCACTAAGAAGAGTATTACTATCTAGTTTACCTGGTAGTAGTGTAACATCAATTAAAATTGATGGCGTTATGCATGAATTTCAAAAAATTGATGGTATAGTAGAGGATGTTACTCAAATAGTATTAAACATCAAAAAATTAGTTGTAAAAAATCATACTGAGGAACAAAAAGTACTTCATTTATCTTGTGATACTGAAGGACCTGTAACTGCAGGAATGATTGAACAAAATGCTGATATTGATATTATCAATCCAGATTTAGTTATTTGTAACCTTGTAAAAGGTGGAAAAATTGATATGGAACTTACTATTGAAAATGGTAGAGGATATGTTGATGCAAAAACAAATAAATTAAATATGAAAGAAATTAAAGTTGGTGTTATTCCAGTAGACTCAAATTATTCACCAATAGAACTTGTAAAATACGAAGTATTAGATACAAGAGTTGGTCAAGATGAAACTTATGATAAACTTGTTATTGAGGTTACTACAAATGGTAGTATGACTCCAGAAGAAGCACTTGCTTTATCTGCTAAAATTTTAGTAGAGCATTTTGCTATCGTTGCTGACTTAAATAGTATTAGTAATATTGCTGGTATCATGCAAGAAAAACAAGTTGATAATTTAGCAAAAACATTAGAAACACCAATCGAAGAAGTTGACTTCTCTGTTAGAGCATTTAATTGCTTAAAAAGACATGGAATTCATACTCTTCAAGATTTAGTAAATATGAAAGAAGTAGAGGTTACTAAAATTAGAAACTTAGGAAAGAAATCTCTAAAAGAGGTTATTGACAAAGTTGCTGATTTAGGACTACAATTTAAGGAGTAGAATATGTATCGTAAATTAGGAAGAAATAATAAAATTAGAAGAAGCATTTTAGCTGGACTTACTAAAGATGTTATTATGCATGAAAGTATTGTTACAACTGAATCTCGTGCAAAAGAAGTAAGAAAATTTGTTGATAAAATGATTACTTACGGAAAAGATGGTTCACTTGTTGCAAGAAGAAAAGCTTTAGCATTTTTACATAATGATAACGAAGTTGTTCAAAAAGTATTTAATGATTTAGCAAAAAGATATGAAAACCGTGCTGGTGGATATACAAGAATTATTAAATTAAATGAACGTCGTGGCGATGATGCTTTAGAGGTAAAATTAGAATTAGTATAGAATTTTCTATACTTTTTTTATTTGAAAAATTTTCTTTGTAAAACTTTATCTTTTTTTATTCAATAATTTATTATTATATGTTAAAATATATAGTAGCAGTTAGGAAGTGTTAATATGGCAAGAGTAATATCATTAGTTAATCAAAAAGGTGGTGTAGGTAAGACTACAACAAGTATAAATTTAGCAGCAGCTTTAGGACAATGTGGGAAAAAAACCCTTCTTATTGACATGGATCCACAAAGTAATGCTACAACTGGACTTGGTTTTAATACCACTGATTTTGAGCATGATATTTATGAAACTATAACTGGTTTATGTGAAATTAAAAAAGCTATTTATAAAACAAAATTTAAAAATTTAAGTATAATTCCCTCAACATTAAATTTAGCGGGAATTGATGTTGAATTTGTTAAAAAGATGTTTTCTGATAATACATTTCAAAGAAATAACCAATTAAGAAATGCATTAGAAACTATTAAAGATAATTTTGATTATATAATAATTGATTGTCAACCATCTTTGGGATTATCCACTATGAATGCACTTGTTGCAAGTGATGCTGTTATTATACCAGTTCAATGTGAGTTCTATGCTTTAGAGGGTATTACCCAGTTATTAAACTCTATAATAATGGTTCAAAATTCAATGAATCCTGAACTTCGTATTGAAGGTGTACTACTTACTATGCTTGATGGTAGAACAAATATTGGACTTGAGGTTATCGAAGAAATAAGAAAATATTTTAAAGATAAAGTATTTAATACAATTATTCCTAGACTTGTAAGACTTGTTGAGGCGCCAAGTCATGGAAAACCAATAAATGAATATGATCCAGAAAGTCGTGGAGCTGAAGCATATCATAATTTAGCGAAAGAGGTGATTGAAAGAGATGGAAACTAAGAAAAAAGCTTTAGGTAAAGGATTAGAGGAATTATTTTCTAATTCATCATTTACAATTGATACTTTGGAGGACACAATTGTCAAAGAGGAAAGAAATAATGCCACTGAGATTGAACTTTCTCAAATTAGATCAAACCCTTATCAACCAAGAAAAGTCTTTGATGAAGAGGCTTTAAATGAACTTGCAGATTCAATTAAAGTATATGGTGTAGTAGAACCAGTTATATTGAAGAAAAGTGTTAAAGGCTATGAAATTGTTGCTGGTGAAAGAAGATGTAAAGCCTCTAAAATAGCGGGTCTTACAACTGTACCTGCAATTATAAAAGATTTTACTGATGAAGAAATGATGGAAATTGCTCTTCTTGAAAATATTCAAAGAGAGGATTTAAATCCAGTTGATACAGCAATTTCTATTTCAAATATTTTACAAGTAAAAGATATGACTCAAGAAGAATTTTCTAAAAAATTTGGTAAAAGTAGAAGTTATATAACTAATCTTTTAGGACTTTTAAATTTACCAAAAAGTGTACAAGAACTTGTTAAAAATGGAAAACTTTCAATGTCACATGCAAGATGTTTAAGTAAAATTGATGATGAAGAAAAAGTTATTAATTTAGCAAATAAAATTATTAAAGAAAATTTAAATGTTCGTGATGTTGAAAAAATGTTATCTAAAAAAGATGATAAGAAAGTCATTAAAGAAAAAAATGAAAAATTTAGAATGTATGAAGATGCATTTAGTGATACAATCGGTAATAAAGTTAGAATATCTAATAAAAAAATTGAAATATCATATAACTCAATGCAAGATTTAAATAGAATAATGGAGATTTTAAATATAAACTTTAATGATTAGAAAGGATGTTTATGAAGCAAGAATTTAGTTTAAATGATGAAGTTATAATGAAAAAACCTCATGCATGTAAAACAAATTTATGGGTTGTAACTAGAATTGGTGCTGATGTAAAAATCAAATGTAAAAATTGTGGACGAGAAATAATGCTTGATCGTCTAGATTTTTATAAGAAATTAAAAAAGGTGATTAAAAATGAAAAGGAAGATTAGAAATAAAGTTAAATTACATCCGGTTATGAGTGTACTTATAATAATTTTTGGAGTAATTATTTTAAGTTTACTTTTATCTATATTTAATTTTTCTTTTTCTTATACAACAATTAATTCCTCAAGAGGAGAATATATTTCAACAACAGAATCTATAATAAATATGTTTTCTTTACATGGACTTAAATATATTTTTGCTAATACAGTTGCAAATTTTGCTAATTATAAAGTTTTATCTAATTTAATTATAATGCTTATTGGTATAGGAGTTATGGAAAAAAGTGGTTTTTTACAAACTGCTTTAGGTCTTCTTACTAGAAAAACAAAAAAAAGAACGATAACATTCGTTATTATATTAATTTGTTTACTTTCTAGTATTATGGGAGATATACCTTTTTTAGCTATTATTCCTCTTTCTGGGTTAATATTTAAATATGGTAAAAGAAATCCTAATATTGGTGTTATTTCGTCTTATGCTGCTTTAACTTGTGGCTATGGATTATCAATATTTTTTACAAGTATTGACTCCTCACTTGCAAATCTTACGACAATAAGTACAAAGATGCTTGATAGTAATTTTACTTTTAATACATTTTCTTTAATATTATTTATGACTGTATCTATTTTAGTTTTATCTTTAGTGTTAACATATATTACAGAAAATGTTATAGCTAAAAAGTTACCTAAATATGAATGCGTTGATGATTTAGAAATGGAGTTTAATCCGTCTAAAGTTGAACTTAAAGGTTTAATTTTATCAATTTTTGCTAGTATTATTTATTTAATAATAATAATTTATAATATAATACCTGGACTTCCTTTATCAGGAAACTTCCTAAATTATCGTGAAAGTTTATATATTGATAAATTGTTTGGTGCTAAATCATTTTTTTCAAACGGATTTGTATTTATTATAACAATTTTATTTGTAATTATGGGATTAGTTTATGGGATTGTTGCTAAAAAGATTAAAAATTCTAGAGATTTTGTTGATGCTTTAGGCTATAGTTTAAATGGTATAGGAAAAACCTTAGTATATATTTTTGTTGGTTCAACATTAATAAGTATTTTTAAATATTCAAATATTGGTAATGTTGTAGTCGCAGGTCTTACTAATCTTATTGTAAGTTCAAATTTTACAGGACTTGCTTTGGTATTCTTATTGTTTGTATGCTCTATAATAGCTACAATATTTGTACCTGGATCTGTAAATAAATGGACAATAATGTCCTCATCTGTTGTTCCAACATTTTTAAATGCTGGTATGTCCTCTCAGTTTACTCAACTTATATTTAGACTTGGAGAATGTGTAAGTATTGGCATAACTCCTATATTTGCTTATTATATTATATATTTAGCTTACCTTGAAAGAGGCTCACAAAGTAAAAATGAATTAAGTATAGTTGATTCAATAAGATTTATGTTACCATATAGTGCAGTAACTGCATTTACATTTATAGCACTAATTATATTATGGTATTTAATTAATATACCTTTAGGGGTTAATGGATTTGTATTTATTTAGAATGGGGGATTAATATGTCATTAAAAGCAGGAATTGTTGGCCTTCCAAATGTAGGAAAATCAACTTTATTTAATGCTATTACAAAGAAAAATATTATTGCAGCAAATTATCCGTTTGCTACAATTGAACCAAATGTTGGTATTGTTATGGTTCCAGATAAAAGAATGGACTTTCTTGTTAATATGTATGAACCAAAAAGCATTGTACCCACAAGTTATGAATTTATTGATATTGCAGGACTTGTAAAAGGTGCCTCAAGTGGTGAGGGACTTGGTAATAAGTTTTTATCACATATTCGTGAGGTTGATGCAATTGTTCATGTTGTAAGATGTTTTGATAATCCAGAAATAATACACGTTTCTGGTAAGGTTGATCCAATTTCAGATATTGAAATAATTAATACAGAATTAATTTTATCTGATTTAGAGATTGTTCAAAATAGACTTGATAAGATAGAAAAGAAAGCACAAGCTACAAAAGATAAAGCACTTGCTCTAGAAGTTAACCTTTTAAATAGAATTAAAGATGCTTTACAAAAAAATATTTTAGTTAAAAATTTAGAGTTTAATGAAGATGAACTTAATCTTTTAAGTGGATTTAATTTAATAACACAAAAGAAAGTTATTTATGCAGCAAATGTTTTAGAGGATGATGTTATAAATGGTGATAATAAATATACTAAATTAGTTAAAGAGTATGCTGAAAAAGAAGGTTCAAGTGTTATTGTTATGTGCGCTAAAATGGAGGAAGAATTATCATCACTTTCGGATGAAGATAGAGATGAATATTTAAATGAATTAGGTATTTCTAATAGTGGTCTTGATAAACTTATATTTGCAACATATGATTTATTAGGTCTTGCAACATTCTTCACATGTGGAAAAGATGAAGTAAGAGCTTGGACTTTTAAAAAAGGAATGCTTGCTCCAAAATGTGCTGGTATAATTCACTCTGACTTTGAAAGGGGATTTATTAAAGCAGAAGTTATGAGTTTCGAGGATCTTGAAACTTTTGGTAGTGAAGTTAAAGTAAAAGAGGCAGGTCGTCTTCGCCTTGAGGGAAAAGAATATGTTATGCAAGATGGCGACATTTGTTACTTTAGGTTTAATGTATAATGGATAAAGTATTTATTGAAAAATGTAGTGAATATAAAAATTCTAAGAATGCTCTTTTAAGTATTCTTAGTAATTTTGAGTGCCTAAAAAAAATAAACTCTAAATCAAAGGTTTTAATTAAAGCAAATTTAGTTTCAGCTTTACCTCCGGAAAAAGGTGCTACAACTAATTATTTACTTTTATCTTTTTTAGTGGAATATTTAAAAAATAAAGGAGCAAAAGTTGTAATTGGAGATAGTCCCGGAGGACAATATAATAAGTCACATTTAGATCATATTTATAAAATTACTAAAATGAATGAAACAGGTGCCGAACTAAATTATAATTTTAATATTAAAAACACTTTGAATAATAAAGCCTTATTTTTAAAAAACTTTGATTACACAAGTTATATTGATGATTTTGATTTTAAAATAAATTTTTGTAAATTAAAAACCCACGCAATGATGAAAATGAGTGCCTCAGTAAAAAACTTATATGGAACTATTCCAGGACTTATAAAGTCAGAATATCATTATAGGTTTCCAAATCATGATGATTTTGCTAATATGTTAATTGATTTAAATGAATATTTTAAATTTGATTTAAATATAGTTGATGCAATTATTGGTATGGAAGGTAATGGTCCTACGATGGGTAATCCTAAAAAAATTGGTTCTATTATTGCTAGCACTAATCCATATGCTTTAGATTATATTTGTGCAAAAGTAATAAATTTAAATCCAAACTTGGTTAATACAATAGTTCAAAGTGAAAAAAGAGGATTATTTAATCATAATGAAATTACTTTAAATGAAGATATCAACAAATTTATAACAAAAGATTTTGAATTAATTGAAAATGCTATTGATATTAAGTTTTATAATCATAGTTTAGTTGGAAATGTAATGTCAAAAGTATTTGAAAATAAACCATATTGTGATAAAAATAGTTGTATAAAATGTCAAAAATGTAAAAATATTTGTCCTAAAAAAGCAATAACAATGGAAAAAGGATATCCAGTTATTGATAGGGAAAAATGTATAAAGTGTTATTGTTGTCAGGAATTTTGTCCAGTAGGAGCAATGAGAGTTAAAACAAATATTTTGAATAAAATTTTAAATAGGAGGTTTAAATGAAAAAAATAGTTATTTTTGGTGGAGGAAGTGGACTTTCACAACTTTTAAAAGGATTAAAACTATTTCCACTTGATATTACTGCAGTAGTTTCTGTATCTGATAATGGAAAAAGTACAGGAAGACTTCGTAAAGAAATGAATATTCCAGCAGTCGGAGATATTACTAAAGTAATGCTTTCAATGGCAAATATTGATACTGATGTTGAAAATCTACTTAATTATAGATTCACTAAATCTAAAACTCTAGGTAATCATTCAATAAAAAATCTATTATTAACTGCTCTTTTGGATTTAAAAGGCGATTTTGCAAGTAGTCTTCCTATTTTAGAAAAGATTCTTGATATAACTAATGGAAAAATATTACCTTTAACCGAAGATTCTGTTAATTTGGTTGGAATTACAGAGTCTGGAAAAAAAGTTTTTGGTGAGGAGCAAATTACTAAAGCCAAAGAAAAGGTTATAAAGATTACTTATGATAAAGATATTACTGTTAATCCTAAAGTGTATGATGCAGTAAATAAAGCTGATTTAATTATATTTTCTTCGGGAAGTTTATATACAAGTATAATTCCCCATCTTATCAACAAGGATTTAGTTAGGGCTATTAATCATTCAAAAGCAAAAAAAATGTATATATGTAATTTATTTACTCAACCTGGTGAAACTGATGGTTTTAAAGTATCTGATCATATAAAAGTTTTAGAAAACTATTTAGGAAATGGTAGTGTAAATTTAGTACTTGCTAATGATAAACCTATGAGTAGTACACTTTCAAAAAAATATGCTACAAGTGAGCAAAAAGATCCAGTTATTTTAGATGTAGATACATTAGAAAATATGAATGTTCAAATAATTAAGGATACTTTATATGTTATTGAAAATGGTTATTATCGTCATGATTCATTAAAAACAGCATACTTAATATTTTCATATTTAATGGATGGAAAATAATGACATTCAATACAAGTTTAAAAGATGAAATATCTAAAAATGTTTACTCTAGTGTAGATGCTTGTAGTGAGCTTTCAGCATTTGTAAGATGCAACTCTAAAATTACCTCGAAGCAAATTATTATTACTTTAGAAAATGCCTCAGTTGCTAGAAAGATATACAAAGATATTAAAATTGTATTTAATATTTCTGCGAACATTACAGTTAGAAATCAAAATAGATTTAGAGTTAAACAAATATATATACTTACAATAAATGAAAATATTGATTATATTAAAAAAGTACTTAATGTTAATGAAAAAATAAATCTTGAAAGTGATGAAGAAAAAATTGCTTTTTTAGAGGGAGCATTTTTAGCAATTGGAAATGTTACAAATCCCCAGACGAGTAGATATCATTTAGAGTATATATGTAAAAATGAAAAAATTGCTAAAGAAATAGATAATCTTTTAAAGTATTTTAAAATTAATTCAAAAATTATAAAAAGAGGTTACAAGTTTGTTGTTTATGTAAAAAATGGTGATAATATATCAGATATTTTAAAAATGTTTAAGGCTACAGAAAGTTTGTTTTTCTTCGAAGATATTAGAATATATCGAGATCATAAAAATATGGTTAATAGACTAAATAATTGTGAACTTTCTAATCAGACTAAAAGTATTCAAACAGGACTTAAACAATTAAATGAAATTAATTATATAATAGATAATGATTTATTAAGCCTTCTTGATGATAATACAAAAATTATTTGTGAAATCCGTAAGAAATATCCAGAAAGTTCTTTAGCGGAAATTGCACAAATTGCAAATGTTGAATATGGTTATAATATTGGAAAATCTGGTGTTAATCATCATTTTATTAAGATAGCAGCACTTGTAAAAAGACATAAGGATAGTGTGGTAAAAAATGAGAAAAAAGATAATATTTAGTTATGATGGTTCAAAGTTTAATGGACTCCAACGTCAAAAAAATACTAGAACAGTACAAAAAACAATCGAGGAAGCTTTATCAAAAATATTCGAAGATGATATAGAACTTAAAGCCTCAGGAAGGACTGATGCTGGTGTTCATGCAGTAAGTCAGGTAGCTCATTTTGATATAAAAAAGGATATTAAAGGTTTAAAACACAAACTTAATTTACTATTAAATCCAGATATTGTTGTTAAATCAGTTTCTAACGTAAATGATGATTTTCACGCAAGATTATCAGTTAAAAAGAAAGAATATGTTTATAAAATTAATATAGGACCTTTTAAAAGTTCTTTAAATTGTTATTATTATCAACCTAGACAAAAGTTAGATTTTGCTCTTATGAAAGATGCCTCAAAAGTATTTTTAGGAACACATGATTTTAATAATTTTATATCAGGGACTAATGATAAAACAGTAACAACTATTTATGAAATTAACTTTGTTAAGAAATTTGATAATAAAATTGAAGTTCATTTTATTGGTACTGGTTTTTATCGTTATATGATTAGAAATTTAATGGGTGCTTTACTTGAGGTTGGTAAATATAACGCTAGTAAAGAAGACCTTTTAAAAATGCTTGATACTATAGAAGAAAAATCACTTCCTACTGCACCACCCGAAGGATTATATTTATATAAAGTTTGGTATTAGGAATTATTTTAACAAATTATCAACAAAAATTTTTAGAAAATAATAAATGGTCTTTGCACCATTTTTATTTTGTGATATTATTAATATAGGGTGATTGTAAGTGATACTAAAAAAACCTTATGCATTTTTAATTAAAAAATTTAGACTTATTCATTTAGTTTTATCTTTTTTAATTGGCTTTATATTATATCGTAGTGTGCTTATTGTAAAATTTTTTATTGAATATATTAAAAATAATTACAAATCAAGTGTACTTATTGGTCTTGAAAATGTTTATACATCAAGCATATTTTTTATTGCAATATTACTTGTACTTGTTTTAGCAATTTCAATATATTATTTGCTTAAACATAAAAATAAACCAACTAAACTATATTTATTTATGATTATATATTACGTGTTTTTACTAATTTGTCTTATATATATAAGAGAAGTCCTTTCTGGCCTAAGTGAGGAACTTCTTAGTGCAAAACTATCACGTAGTATTAGAGACTTTTCAATTGTTATAACAGCAGTTCAATTAATATTTTTAGTTTTCTCTATAATAAGAGCAATTGGTTTTGATATTAAGAAATTTAACTTTAAATCTGATTTAAGAGAAATGAACTATGATTTTTCTGATTCCGAAGAAGTAGAAGTTAATATAAATTTAAATAGTTATAAATACAAAAGAAAAATACGTAGATCTTTAAGAGAATTTACTTATTATCTAAAAGAGAATAAACTTTTTGTAACAATTTCACTTGGTATATTAGCATTTATTTTAATAATTTTATTTATTAAAAATAGAAATATAAATTATAATCAAAGTTATAAAACTGGTAAAGTATTTACCTATAATAATATGCAGTTAACAGTCGAAGATTCTATAGTGACAAATCTTGATTATAAAGGAAATATTATAAAAAATGGTTACTATTATGTAGTTTTAAAAGTTAATTTAAAAAATAATTCTGGTTTAACAAGAAAGATAGATTTTAATCAATTTAATTTAAGCGTGGGTGGCACACTTGTAAAGCCAACTTTAAGTATGAGTTCTTATTTTATTGATTATGCCTCAGAAAATGTTATAAGTGAATTTTCACATAAAACTGATAAGACATTTGCTTTAGTATATGAAATAAATGAAAAAAATCGAAATAGTAGATTTAAACTTGATATTTATAATGGTACAGTTAAAAATAAAAAAGATTATACTACAAAACATATTTATGTAAGTATTCGTCCTAAAAAAATAAGTGACTTAAAATTAAATGGAAATTATGCTTTAGGACAAAAAGTTACATTTGATGATACTTATTTAGGAAATACTATTTTAAAAGTTCAAAGCTATGAATTAAATAAAACATATTTTTATACTTATGAAAAATGTTTTAAAGATAATTGTAATGCATATGATGATGCAATAACAGTTCCATTTACTGCCTCAAGGCATAATAATTATATTTTAACACTTCATATTAACTATACTCCAGATGGTGATATGTTATATTCTAAAAGTAATACTTTACCAAGAAGATTTGCTAATGATTTTATGACTATTCAATATAAAGTTGATGATAAAGTATACTCTAATAATTCAATAAATGTTACACCAGATTATCAAAAGGATTTTATTGCTTTTGAAGTAGGTGGTGAAATTGTGGATGCAAGTGTAATTCAAGCTATTGTTACAATTAGAAATCAAAAATATATAATCAATTTAAAAAGTTGACATTAATAAAAAAATATAATACAATAATATTGCTTTATGAAGAAGCATATTATGTATTATGGAACCGTAGCCAAGTGGTAAGGCGTGGGTCTGCAACACCCTGAGCACCAGTTCGAATCTGGTCGGTTCCTCCATAAAATAAAATCGTTGCACTAATGTGACGTTAATGATTAAATCAATCTGAAAAGATTGATTTTTTTGTGCATTATTGCAAAGAAAGGTGTGATGTGATTAAAATAATTAAAAAGAAAATCAATATGAGTGATAAACTCAAAACCGACAAATTAATTTACCTAATTCCTACATTTTATTTTACCATTTACACCGAAGTTAAAGAAGAGTCAAAACCGAATATATTATTGAGAATATTACTAAGGCGATAGAAGAAAATATTGAATGCTTAATGAAAGTAAAAAATAAATTTCACTATCTTAGTTACTTTGAAGATGAACGAGCAATTGGTACTAAAATTGAATATTTAAAATTACAAAATACCATACTAAAAAAATATATACCTAATATTGAAAATGAGAAAGACAATGCCTACTAAACATTGTCTTTCTTAATAAGTTTTTTAGTAACTACTTCTTCGTAAGGTACGAATTGAAAATCAAAATATGTATAATATCCACCTTTTGGACAATTTAAATACTTTGTAATTTGATTGGCTGCAGTTTCCGATATCTGATTTATTCTAACAACTCCATCATCAGTTTGAACCAATGGTACAACATATCGTGTTTTAGCTTTTATATTAACACAATATTTTTCATCAGCGGGTATTGCACTTCTATAAACAGTATCAGCATCTTGGAATAACTTAAAACTATCTGATAAGTATTTATCTTCACAAGTTAAAATTTTATCAATTACTTCTTGTTCTGAAAGTGTATATAAATCTTCTATTGTTAAATAACCAGCATTGTTCATTGACTTACACATATCTGCTAAAAATTGCATTACAGTTCTATCTTTATCACTTACCCATTCAGGCCATAATTTTGAAATTGTATCTATATATTCTTCACAAACTTCTTTATCTTTAAAAGCAAGTTCTTGTATGTCGTCTTCGTTTGTAGTTACTACAATATTGTTATACATTTTTCTAATTTTATCTAATTCCCAAACTCTGAAAAAAGTTAAGCCACTTGCAAATGTATATTCAAATCTATCAGCAGATAATTTTGGAGTATCATTATCCGCAATAGGATATATTTTATAGTCATCCACTTCTTCTAATTTTATACCATCTTTTTTTAACAACCTCATTATTTTTGAAGAATTTCTAATAATGTCAGATGTTCTTTCTTCAGTGGATTCTTGAGTTTCTGAATCACCATTCATAAAGTCTATACAATGTTTAAATACAGGTGTAGCAATGTCGTGGAATAGACCTGCTAGTGTTTGTTTCTTATCGTGAGTAAAATTCCATATTATAAGTGCAACACCAACACTATGATCTAAATTAGAATACCAATATCTTACATTGAAACATTTGGAATAATCAGTACCACAACTCATACTTATTTTACTAATTCTTTCCATTTCAGGAGTATCAATATACTCTAATAACCATTCCGGAAATTCTGGCGATAGAATACTAAAATATTCTTTTACTTCATCATTTAAACTATCATAATATTTTTTCATTTTTTTCACATCCATATATTATAAACAGGTATCTGCAAAACTTCTGCCAAAATCATTTTGCATAATTACTTGACCTTGAATATCAATACTAGTTGTTATTCCATTACCTTCAGCACGATTCTTATTATCAATTACTATTTTATTATTTACTATAATATTAACTGTTTTAAAACAATTGTAGTCAAAACCATTAATGCTATTATCTTCGTGATGTATTAATCCTAATCTTATCAAATTTGAAATAGATGTAGATAATTGAAATTCATCACCCAAATCTAACAATTCCATGACTATATAATTTGGATAAGTGATACTATAAACTCTATTACTATTATCTATTTTTAATATTGCATGTGCACAGGCAACTTGTCCTAAATCTTGTAATCTTTTAAAAACTTTTGCATCTAATGGTGTTAATTGTCTTATTATTTCAACATAACTAGGATGTGCTTTATCTTTTATATCTTTATTCATTGATGAAGTTAGTAAGTTCAAATACATATTTCTTAGTTCATCTTTGTCATAAGTATATTTTAATGCTTCAAGCGCTGGCCCTGCAATCATTAAATCTGGTTCTACTAATTTTTCTTTTGGTATAGAACTCAGTTTTTGTTCCAATTCATTTTTAAAATCTTCTAATTTATACTTAAAGAGTGCATTAGCTTTTTTTACCGGATAGAAAACAACATTGTTAAATAAACCTACTACAGATTCAATTATTTCTCCAGTTTGCACTACTGTACCTTTAACACCATCATTATAAACATCTTTCGCAACCACCTTTGCAACTTCTTTTGTAATTTCCAAAGCTTCCTCTTTCATAATACACCCCCTAAAAGTAATAACTATTAAATATTATACTATAAAACTACAAAATTAGCGATACTTCCATTGAAATATTTTTTATATTATATATAATGAATTTATTAGAGAGATTTAATCAAATCTTATAGTCTTAATTTCGCATACGTGTATAGTTAAAGCTCCAAATTAATATATAGTCGAGCGTTAGTTCGATTTTTTCTTTATAAGAAATAAATGTGAACGAATACTGAACGAAAAGTGAACGAATAAATTGATGTTTCCTATGATTTTAATATTTACTATAAATGTTAATATAAAAAATGGTACTGGTAAAAATACTCATTATGTGCTAAAATAATAATGTAATTGATATTTTGTATCAATTAATTTAGAAATGTATTTTCTATAATAGTATAAAATATGATATATAAGGGGGAAGAAATATGTATTATAAATGGGGTAAACCAAATAAAGAAAATTACCAAGATGTAGTAATAAAATACTATACTTTTTTCGAGGATAATTTTGGTAAAGATATTTTAAGAAAGAATACTAAAAAACAACTTGCTAAAGAGAATTATACTAATTCATTATTATTAATGGATGATAATTTTAAAAAAACTATTTCAGTAATGTTTTCTATTTTTGATGATGAGAATATAAAATTTTTAACAATTTATAATCAAAATCATCAAAATCTAGGTTATTCAAGAGTTAATTTATGTGCTGGTGGTAATAAAGATAATGCTATAGTCGGAGAAATTGTTTTATCTGAGGCATTAGATGAACAAACTAAATTTACAATTTATAGCGCTGTTATAAATTATTTAGAAAAATATATGAAGGCATTTAGTCCTGAAACTGAAATTCTAACTTTTGAAGTACCTCAATTGGATATGGCTTATATAAATGCAATTTCATCTTATGGTTATGCTTTAGCAAATGAATCAAATAAAGACTTAAATATAGCACATACATATTTATTTGATAAAAATATACGTGAAAAGAGAAATACAAGAACTGTTTAAAAGACAGTTTTTTTATGATAAAATTTTTATAGGGAGGAATTATGATCTATATAACTGGTGATACTCATAGAGAATTTTCAAGACTTGATAATTTTAATTATCAAAAAAAAGATGTTCTTATTATTCTTGGTGATGCAGGAATCAATTACTTTTTAAATCATTTTGATGATGTAGTAAAAGAAAGACTTAATAAACTTGGATTAATATTTTTTTGTATAAATGGTAATCACGAAGAAAGAGCGGAAAATATTAAAACTTATAAAGAAATTAATTTTTTTGATGGAGTTGCTTACGCTGAAGATAAATACCCAAATTTAATATTTGCAAAATCTAGCGAAGTATATACTATAGAAGGTATGAAAGTTTTAGTTATCGGAGGAGCTTATTCAATTGATAAAAATATGCGTTTAGTATATGATTACCCTTGGTTTAAATCTGAACAACTTACAGAAGAAGAAATGAATAATATTTATGAAAACGTTAATAATAAACATTTTGATATTGTTCTTTCACATACTTGCCCTTATAAATATATTCCTAGAGAAATGTTTCTTCCTTTTGTAGATCAAAGTAAAGTTGATAATTCTATGGAGTTGTTTTTAGATAAAATCGAAGAAAGTATTAGTTATGATAAATGGTACTGTGGACATTATCATACAGAAAAAGAAATAGATAAAATAGAATTTATGTATGAAAGGATTAAGAAATTTAAAAAATAAATAAATAAAAATCCAGCATATTTTAAATAAATTCTATGCAAAAATTGACAAATTGCAAAAAAAGTGTAAAATATATAGTATCAAAAGGGGGAAAATATGGGAAGATTGTCTATATTTGAAAAAAGAAAAATGGCTATCGAGGAACTAATTAAATATTATTCTGAATATAGAAAAATTGAATTTAATAATGGGGAAGAACTTAAGGGAATTGAATTTAGGAAGAAAATACATTTATTAATTAAACTTATATTAAAACTTGATGAATTAATGTCAAAAGAAAAAATAGTTATTATTAACGATGCTAGAACGAAAGAAAATAATTTACCTAAAATATATGCTTGTACTCATATTGGCGGTAATGATATTCAAAGAACCTTTCAAATTATTGGTAATCCGGCGTACCTAATGCTTGGTGATCCAGGTATTTTATATAAAATGCCAATTTATGAAGCATTAAAGTTAAATGGCGTTATACCACTTGAAACTAAAGATATAGAAGATAGAAAAATTGCCTATGCAAGAGCTATTGAACTTTTAAATAAGGGTGGTAATTTACTAATTTACCCTGAAGGAGCTTGGAATGTATCCCCGAACGTAATAGTTATGAAGATTTTTAATGGTACAGTGAGAATGGCAAAAGAAACCGGTGCTGAAATAATTCCTATTGCCGTAGAACAATATGGTAATACATTTTATTTTAATATTGGTCAAAATTATACAATTTCAAAAGATGATCAAACTGATATTAATATTTTAAAAGATGAACTTCGAGATAAATTAGCAACTTTAAAATGGAGTATATTAGAAACTCAAAAACCAGGATTAAGACAATATATTCTAGATGATTATTTAAAAACATTTCAAGATGACATAGTGGAAAAATGTAATTATGGTTATGGCTTTTCTTTAGAGGATGCTTTATCAGAGGCTTTTCATGATAAAACAATAACTACGGAAGAAGAAGTATTTGCATTTTTAGATAATATTGAAATTAATCAAAATAATGCATTTTTATTAAGAAGAAAATAATGTGCACATTGTGTGCATTTTTTGATAGTTTTTATTTAAAATCATTTTAATTAATGGTATACTTTTAGTAGAATAAGGAAGTGGTTGTATGGGTGCAGTAATTTTACCAATTGTAGGACTATTAATAATGATTACTTTAGTCACTCTATTTTTTTCAAAAAAAACTATTCATACGCAAGAAACAAAATTATTTAAAATACTTTTAATTTTAAATACCATTTTTATTATAACTGGTTTAGTAACGTTTTTTGTTGCAAAAACTTATGGTATTATTGAATATATTGGTATTTTACAGAGAATTTATATGTCAATTTTGACCGTTTTAAATTGTATTTCTATTTATTATTGTATTTCTCTATTTGATAATAAAGAACTTAATGCCTTTAAAATACCACTTTTTATTGCAACCCTAATATTTATTGTGTTGATATTAATATTACCATTAAATGTAATATTTGAAAATGATTACCTAGATGGAAATGGAATGTCATACAATATTGTTATTGTTGATACCGTTATAAGCTTTATATGCTTTATAGTTATTTTTATATATTTGTTGATAAAAAAATATTCAATTAAGAAAATTTTGCCATTTATAATACTGATTTTTCTTTATATAATGAGTTTTTTCATAAGGGAGCATTATAAGGAGTTGATTTTTGAGGGTTTCTTTTATTCATATATTTTATTAATAATGTATCATACTATTGAAAATCCAGATTTAAAATTGTTAAATGAATATAATAAGAATCGCGAACTTTTAGATAGTACTATTGAAAATGAAAGCAATATTTTATTACAAATAACCGAGGTTGTTAAAAGACCACTTAATAAAATTAAGTTATTAAATTTAGATATTTCTAATAGTAAAAAAATAAGTGATATAAAAAAGTTGAATTTGGATATTGAGTATGAAACTAATAATATTTTAACTGAAATTGATAATATATTAAATATATCGACAATCGATAAGAAAAACCTAAAATATGTTGAAATGGAGTATAATGTTTTTAATTTATTTAATTCAATAATATATATAATTGAAAATGAAATTGATAGTAATGTAACTTTTAAATATAGCATTAATAGTTTAACACCGGATTTATTAAATGGTGATAGTTTAAAGATTAAGCAAATGATTTGTTCCATAATATTCTTCTCGTTAAGAAATATGAAAAAAGGAATTGTAGATTTAGATATAAATTCAATTATAAGATATGATGTATGCAGGTTAATTATTACAATTAGAGATACAAATAAACCGCTTGATATATTTGAAATAAACGATATCTTGAAAAGCACATATAGTGAAAAACAAGATGACTATAATATGAATATGAACTTGAAAGATGTAAAAAAACTTGTTGAGGTTATGGGCGGAACAATGTTTATAAAAAGTAATAAAGACTATGGAAATGAATATGTTATTGCAATTAACCAGTTAATATGTGATAAAAATTATAATGTAGAAATTAAAAGTTTAACTGATAAAGTTCTTAATAAGAAAAAAGTACTAATTATCGATGACGAATATAAAAAACTAATTAAATATGCAGATATTTTAAAAAGCTTAAATTATAGTGTTGTAACTACAATAAGTGGAAAAGATTTTGTTGATAGGATTTCCAATAATGAAAAATATGATATAATTTTTATCGATGATGAAATGATAAACGTAAATGCAGTTCAATTAATTTCTCAAGTTAGTATTCCTAAAAATACAATTTTAATTGTTATGCTTGAAAATAACAAAGAATCCATAAAAAAGCATTATTTAATTGATTACCCATTTAATGATTATCTTTTAAAAAATGAATATGAGAAAGAATTTATAAGAATAAATGAAGAGTATAAATAATAATTAGGAAATAGTGATTGACAAAAATTACTATTTTTTTATAATATATATGAGTTGGTGGTATTAAGTGAAATGGAAAGAATAATTTTAGAAGAGAATAATTTAAAAGATTATACAATAATTGGTAGAGGTTATGAAAGTATTATTTATTATTATGCAGGAGTTGTATATAAAATTTTTAATAAAAATATACTAAATTCATATTTAAGAATTAACTCAAAAATTGAAAAAATTAATTTTATTCATAATAATTGTTTTGGATTTAAGATAGCGTATCCAAAAAAATTAGTTTTTAATGCTAAAAATGAATTCTTGGGTTATACAATGCAATATATTAATAAAAAAGTTGATTTGCATTCTTTTTTTACTAACTATAATACAACGTTAAAGGATAAGATTGAAATGTATATTTTACTTGAGAAAATGTGTTTAGAACTTGCAGAAAATGGTGTATATTTAATTGATAACAATTTTAGAAATTTTGCTTTTACAAAACAAAACGAATTTATTGCTGTTGACATAGACAGTATCTCTACCGATGAGTTTAGAACAGAAATTTTGCCTACATATTTCTTTGACTATTATAATAGTAGGTTTAATTCTAAACTTGATGCTGATTTTGTAAAATACACGATGGCTTTGCAGTTTATTTCAAACATAAATAATATAAATCGAGAAATTATTAGATATTACGATGCAAATAATGATATTGTATTAAATCAATTATTATCCATTTTTTCTAATTATAATCTTAATGAAATAAAGAAGTTTTTTACAATAAATAATTATGAAAGACCTTTTGGAATTATTTTACAAAGGAATAATAATTAAAAAAATATGTTCAATATAACAAAATATATCTTTTATTATTTGGATTTTTATACTATTTATTGTGATTTGTGTCTAAAAAAGTTGAAAATTTTTGTTTTCTTTGGTAGTATAAGGTCAAGGAGGGAAATATGTATATTATAAATAGTGCTGATAATAATGTTTCAATCGAATTATTTACAAATAATACAGTAAATAGTTGCGAATATGATAGCGCTTCTTGCGGTATCGGAAATTAAAGTAAACTAAAGTTTACTTTTTTACTAGGAGGTAATATGATGTTTCATAAATCAATATATAATTTTATTTACAAGAAATCTAGTAATCATTGGGTTTTTTATAATACTTTATATGGTTCTATAGTAATTTTGAATGATGAATATAAGAAAAAATATGATGAACTTGATAAAAATATTTGTAATGATAATGAGTTTGTTAATTCTTTAATTACACAAAAGTTTTTAATTAGTAATGATTATGATGAGAAAAAAATTGTTGATGCAAGTAGATATAGAAGAGCTTACGGAGAAAAATCTGCTTATATTAGAATTTTGACTACTACTTCTTGTAATGCAAGGTGTTCTTATTGCTATGAAAAAGGCTTTAAAACTGAATTTATGAATATGAATACTGCTGAAGCTATAGTTAAGTTTATATTAAAAATGCCAAAAATGGAAAAAATATACATTCACTGGTTTGGTGGAGAGCCGTTATTAAATATTAAAGTTATAGATTTTATAATGAAATCTGTCTACTCAAAGTTGAAAAAAAGAGGTACTGATGTTTTTGTTTATTTTACTTCTAATGGTTCTTTATTAAATGAAAAATTATGTGAAAAGGCAAGGGTAGAATGGCACGCTAACTATTTTCAAATTACAATTGATGATATAGGTGAAAAATATAATAAGATAAAAAACTATATTAATAAATCATATAATTATGAAAGGGTAATAAATAATATAGATTATTTGTTACAAAATGAAATTAAAGTAATTCTAAGGATTAATTATAAACCGTTTGAAGTTGAAAAGGTAAAAAAAATAATAGAGGTATTGTCTAATAGATTTATACACTATTGTAAAGATAATTTGTTGATTTTTGATCCTGCTCCAATTTTTGAAACTCAAATAAAATTAAATTGTTCAAATTGTCAAAATAAGTATAATATGTTTGAACCTGCAAAATTTTTATATGAAAAAAATCTTCTGTCAGCATCGAATGCATTTGATTTAAATGTAAAGGGAGGACAATGTTATGCTTGCCATCAAGGTAGTTTTGTTATTTCTCCTAATGGTGATTTGTACAAATGTACAGTTGCTATGAAAGACGAAAAATCAAAAGTTGGAAGCGTATATACTGGCATAGATAGAAATAAAACTTATTTTGATTGGGTAAATCCTAAATTAACAAAAAAGTGTGATAAATGCGTGTTTTTGCCAATTTGTCAAGGAGGTTGTAAGGCTGGAGAACTGGGATTTTTAAATGTTAAATGCAAACGCAATTTATCTGAAATAAAAAATATTTTAAACTATAAAGTTGATGAATATTTAAAAAAAAATTTAAAACTGATCCCGTTAAAAGAATGTATTAACAACAATTTATATGAAATGTATCAAGATATACCTAAAAATGAAGTGGGTTCTGAAAACAAATTAAAAGGTGCAAATTATGAAACTTTTTTAGATATTTGTAACAAAAGATTAAAAGAGGAAAAATGTATAAATGAAAATATTGGATCAACAACTAATAGGTATATTCTTTTTTGTAATGATTATCCGATTGGCGAAGTTGGTATTAGAACCACTATTAATGATTATTGGGAAAATAAAGGTTCTCAAATATTTTACAAAATTAGAAAGAGTGAAAGAAATAAAGGATATGGTAATATAATTTTACATTTTGCCTTAATTGAAGCTGAAAAGCTAGGCTTCAAAAAAATAAGAATAAATTGTGATAATAAAAATATATATTCAAAAAAAATTATTTTAAAAAACGGTGGTGTAATAGATATTAAGAATTATTCAACAAAAGATGGTACAAGCTCAAGTTATGTTATTGATTTAAATGAAAAATAGTGATATCAAAAATTTATTGTCTATTATATCGGGAGTAAAAGATAACATTATAAATATATATATTGAACAAAAAAAAGAATGTCAAGTTGATTATTACTTAAAATCAAAAGCTTATAAAAAGCAAAAAAACAGTTTAGGTGCAAGAATAATCATAAAAAATCATCAAGATATTGTTACATTTTTTAAAAGTTTCAATTTTACTAATACAAAAGATTTATTTTTCAAGATTTATGAAATTATATGTAATAATTGTACATTTACTATAACTCACTCAAAAAACATAAAAATTAAAAAGAACAAACAAAAAAAGTATAGAATTAATTTTCAGAAAAAAAATAGAATTAAAGATTTTGTTTTTTCAATAATTTGTGATTTGGACAGTGCTAGATTATCTTTTTATGATATGGAAACTAGGATAATTGTAATGCAATCAAATATTAATTATGTAAATGATATCAACTATTTATATTCTAGAATTCGATTGTTTGGTACAATAAATAATTGTGAAAATTTTGATTTTGCGCATTCAATAAACGGTTATAATTATATTAACAAATCATTTATTAACAAATTTTGTAACAATTTTCTTTACCATCTCAATTGTAAAAATAAAGCAATTAAATTTAGTGATGGAATCTATGATATAATGTTTTCAAATAACTGTGGAACTGTTTTTCACGAAGTCTTTGGACATAATCTAGAATTGGATAATATTGAAAGATATAATATAAAAGCATTTAGTAAAGGGAATGACATTGGCAATTCACTTATTTCATATTATGATTGTCCTAATTATGAGAAAAAAATAAATATTGTGTATGATGATTATCTTAAACGTACAAGAAATAAATTATTAATACAAAATGGAATTATAAAAGGTAATATTACTACATATGTATCAGAAAATTATAGTTATTTTCCATATACTAGAATGACAAATTCATATTTGAAACCTTTAAAACTTTCAAATTTAAAAAAATTTAAAAATTATATTTATGTTGAAAAAATAAAATATGGTAGACTTGATTTAGAAAATCAAACGATAACTGTTGTAATTGATTTAGGATTTTTAATGTGTGATGGAAATATATCAAATATTATTAAAGATTTAACTTTTACTATTGACGTAATGACTTTTATAAAAAAAATATCCTATATTGGGAATGATTTAAAATTTGTCCCAACAATTTGTGGATCCTATAGTGGAAATATATTTCAAAATGTTGGATGTCCAACTGTATTTGTGAATAGCATATTTGTAAAAAAATATATTAATGAAAAAATGCTAAAAATGAAATTGTAGTTATGGAATCAAGAGGTGGTATTATGGAAAAATATGTTGAAATAGAAAGAAGTATCATAAAGAAATTTAGAAAAGATATATGGAGTAAGTTTATTAAAGCTATATCTGATTATGAACTTATCAAAGAAAATGATAATATTATGGTTTGTATAAGTGGTGGAAAAGATTCTTTTTTACTTGCAAAATGTATACAAGAGTTAATTAAACACGGAAAATTTCCTTTTACTGCTCATTATGTTGTAATGGATCCAGGTTATAATAAAGTTAATAGACAGTTGATTGAAAAAAATGCTAAATTACTAAATGTTCCAATAAAAATATTTGAAACTAATATTTTTGATGTAACTGCTAAAGTAGAAGGTAACCCTTGTTACTTATGTGCAAGAATGCGAAGAGGTTATCTATATAGTAAAGCAAAAGAACTAGGTTGTAATAAAATTGCTTTAGGTCATCATTTTGATGATGTAATAGAAACAACCCTTCTTTCAATGTTTTATGGTAGTGAAATTAAAACTATGATGCCAAAACTTCATTCAGATAATTTCGAAGGATTAGAACTTATCAGACCACTTTATTTAATAAAGGAATCAGCAGTGCTTGCTTGGAAAAAATATAATGAATTAACATTTATTAATTGTGCATGTAGATTTACTGAAAACTGTAGCATAGTGGATGATGGAACTAGTAAAAGAAAAGAAATGAAAAATCTTGTAAATAATCTTCGTAAAATAAATCCAAGTATTGATAATAATATATTTACTTCGATGAATAATATAAATTTAAATTGTGTTTTAGGTACTAAAAAAGATGGTAAATATACTTCATTTCTTGATAATTATGATAATAAATAATGTAAACATTAAAATAAAAGGTTTACATTTTTATTTTGGTAATAAGTGTAAATAAAAGTTTATTAATTTACTTACACTTAAAAAAGTGCTATAATTTAAACATAATGGAGGTGTGTATGAAATTCATTGAATTTAAAGATGTTACTAAAACATATAGTAATGGTATAACTGCTTGTGCTGATGTAAGTGTTCAAATTGATAAAGGCGAATTTGTTTTTGTAATTGGACTTACCGCAAGTGGAAAATCTACTTTTGTTAAAATGTTATATAGAGAAGAAAAACCAACAAAAGGAACTGTAATGGTTGGTGGAGTAAATGTTGGTAAATTAAAAAATAGAAAGGTATATAAGTTTCGTAGAAAAGTTGGTATTGTATTCCAAGACTTTAAATTATTACCTAATTTAACTGCTTATGAAAATGTTGCATTTGCTCTTGAATGTGTTGGTGATAAAGGTGTTGATATAAGACCAAAAGTCTTAAAGGCATTAGAAAGAGTTGGTTTAAAGGATAAAGTAAGAAGTTTTCCTAAGGAACTTTCTGGTGGTGAGCAACAAAGGGTATGTATAGCAAGGGCTATTGTAAATGAACCTAAACTTTTAGTTTGTGATGAACCTACAGGAAACTTAGATCCAATGACAAGTAAAGAAATTATGGATGTAATTTCAAACATTAATAAGGATTTAGGAACAACTGTTATAATGGCAACTCATGATAAAGAAATTGTTAATAGGATGAAAAAAAGAGTTTTAGTAATTAACAATGGTATGCTTGTTGGTGATTATAAGAAAGGAAGTTATAAGAGTGAAAGCGATTAGAATTTTTGGAAGAAGTATAAGAGATGCATTTAAAAGTATAACTCGTAATTTTTCACTATCAATGGCAAGTATTCTTTGTGATATGATAACTCTTATTATCGTTTCTGTAGCAATTATTATTGCAGTAAATGTAAATAATGCCACAAGGTCAATTGAAAAAGAAATGAATATTGTAGTTTATATTAATAAAAATGCAAGTGAAGAAGATAGTAATAATGCGTATTTAGAAATTAAAAATATTAAAGGGGTAAGTAAAGTAACTTATAAAAGTAAAGAAGAATGGAAAACTCAAATGAGTGAATACTCTGATACATTTTCAACAATGCTTAATTATTTAACTGAAAATCCTTTGATGGATAGTTGTACTGTGTATGTTGATGATATTAAAAATATTTCTAATGTAGCTGATGAAATTAAAAAAGTACCAAATATTCAAACAGTAAAATTTGGTGAAACTATGGTTGAGGAAGTAGTATCTGCTTTTGATATTATTCAAAAGGTTACAATTGGAATTGTAATTGCTCTTATTGTAGTTACAGCATTCTTAATTTCAAACACAATAAAATTAACAATTTATTCACGTAAAAATGAAATTGAAATAATGCGTCTTGTTGGAGCAAGTAATACCGCAATTAAATTACCATTTTTATTCGAAGGATTATTTTTAGGTATAATTGGTTCAATAATTCCTGTATGTATAACAATTTATGGTTATGTAATTTTATTTAATACAATGCATGGTTATATGTTTACCGAGACACTTAATTTAATTAAACCATATAATTTTGTGTTCTATGTATCTGGTGTAATTGTTTTAATCGGTGCTGTTGTTGGTATGTTTGGTAGTGCAAACTCAGTAAGGAAGTATTTGAAGATATGATGAAAAAAGTAGTAAAAATATTTAGTATAATTGCTATATTATGTATGTTTTCAAATGTTAATGCTGCAGCTAATACGTTAAGAGATTTAAAAAATGAACTTCAGGCGTTAATTAATGAAAAAAATGCAAATGATGCTCAAAAAAATAAAACTCAAAGTGAAATTAATGCAGAAAATAATCGTATATCAAATGCTCATAATGAAGTTGAACAAGCTGAAAATGATATAGCCACTGCAAAAGCACAAATTGAATCCTCTACTAAAGAAATAGAAAAAACAAAAGCAAAAAGTGAAGAATTACTTGCATTTTATCAAATTGTAAGTAGTGATAATACCTTTTTAGATTATGTAGGAGGAGCCTCTACAGCAACAGATGTTGTTATGAGAGCGGATGCTATAAGTCAAATTATTTCATATACACAAAATGAACTTAAAAAGATGGAAAGTTTAATCGAGGAAAATGAAGGTTTACAAGTTAGTCTAGTAAAAAAACAAAACGATTTAAATGAAAAAATTAAAATATATGAAAACAGTTTAGCATCATTAAAAAATGATTTATCTTCTTTAGTTGAGGTTACACTTGATATTTCACAGCAAATTAGTGCTCAACAAAAACTTATTAAATACTATGAAGATTTAGGTTGTAAGGATGATCAATTATTATCCTCTTGTATAAATGTTGCAAATAGTGCTCAATTTTTAAGACCTACTGTAAGAGGTTATGTTTCTTCAGGGTTTGGATGGCGTTCATTTTATTTAAATGGTAGACCTTATTCTGATTTCCATCCAGCAAATGATATTGCTGGTAATGCTGGAGGAACACCTGTATATGCTACTGCAGCAGGTACTGTAGCAGCTGTTATAAGTAGAGCAAAATGTGGGGGTAACCAAGTTTATATTCACGTTAGAGTTAAAGGAATTGCTTATACATTAACATATGCTCATTTAAAAGATGTTTATGTTAAAGTTGGAGATACTGTTACCCAGCAAACTGTAATTGGTTCAGTTGGTGGTGGAGGAAGTACTCTAAAAGTAAATGGTGGTTGGGATACATGTTCTACAGGCTGGCATTTACATTACGGTGTTACAAAAGGATTTTATTTAGGAGGAGGACCCGAAGGCTATTCAAGTTATAGTAAATATGTTGCAAATAGTTTTCAACCTCCAGCACTTCCTGCTTATGGTGTATGGTTCTATTCAAGGTATTAAATTATGAAATATATAATGATTCTTTGCTTAATCATATCATTATGTGGATGTAATCAAAAAGAAGACTTTAATAAAACTGTTTCAAATAATAATGAAGTAGTTGTTCCTAAAGAGCCTGAATATGAAGATACTAATCCTATTAAATTATCAATTTATGCTGATAATGATATGAAAGTAAGTGATACTTTATCTTACAATTGGGTGCTAAAAAAGGATATAACAGTTTTAAACATTTTTCTAACCGAAGAAGAAAAAGTAACTGGTTCATATTATAAAGAAATATGGAATAAATATACAACTTCAGAATATGAAAATTTAAATTATAAATTAGGTTGGGAAATTTCCTTTGAGGTAAATGGTGAAAAAATACATAAGACTATTTTAAAACCATCAGATTCAGAAAGTTTCTATAACTATTTAGAAATATATTTGTATGACGGTGTACATCATGAATATGGAGAGTGGTATTCACATTTATTAGATAATGAAATAACTGATAATACATTAATTACTTCGATGAAATTAACATGTGGAAGCGATTATAAAAATATTACTTCAGATATCTATGTTAAAGCATTTTCTTATCTAACAAATAATGATTTTGATGAAAATGGTTATTATCGTGGTAAAAGTTATGATGAAGTAACAATAAAAAATCTGTCTATGTGACAGTTTTTTTAATAAAAGTATTTGTTATCTAAAAAAATCGTGATATAATTTAAATAAGAATAAGGAGTAAAATGTGAAAGATATTAATAATGATATTTTAATAGATACAAATGATTATGAAGAACAAAAAAAGTTATTATCTGATGAAAAAAAAGAAAATCAATCTATAAAAAAAGATATAATTAAATCTTTTATCTTTTTACTTGTAATAATTTTAATTATAATTACTGCTTATTTAACTATTTATATTTATAAAATATATGGAAATTATAATCCAACTAATCCAGATAATTGTAAATATGTTAATCAAAAAATATGGGGTAGTAAAGTACCAAATTTAAATGTTTCAAAAGATGGTAGTTGTAAACCTTTTTATAACGTTGATTATAGTAGAAACGGAAAACCTTTATTTAATATAGACTTATTTGGTAATCAAACAAGACTATTTAATCAAATGAATCAACTTGATGAAAGTGGAATATGTAAATTAAATTGTGATAGTGATAATGATGGATGGCCTGATTATAATATTGACCTTGATGGTGATGGTATTGCTGATATTAACATTATAAAAGATTACAATAAGAAAAAAACTTGTGATTTAAATTGTGATATTAATGGTGATATGCTTGCGGACACAAATATAGATTTAGATAATGATGGTATTCCTGATGTTAATATAACTGGAGATGATCCCTCTATACCAATTCATAACATTGATTATAAGGGTAATAGAAAACCAACATTTAATATTATTGATGAAAATGGCAATATAAAAAATCCAATAAATGTAAAAGATGAAACAGGTAAATGTATAAGAAACTGTACAGATGAAAAAGGAAATGTTAGATATAATGTTGATGCTGATGGCGATGGTAAAACATTGAATGATAAGGTTACTTTAGCAGATGGAACTACTAAAATAATAAACATTGATGTTGATGGTGATGGCAAAGCAGATGTTAATATTTCCGAAGATGGTGGAACTACAATAATTAATCCTATTAATAAAGAAACTATTATTGAAGGAAAGAAAATAATTTTAAACGAAGATACAAATGGTGATGGTCTTCCAGATATAAATATAGATATAGATAATGATGGTAAACCTGATTTAAATATAACTGATGATACTGGTAAATGTATAAAAAATTGTGATACAAATGGTGATGGTAAACCAGATCATAATATTTATGTTGGTGAAAAAAATGTTGGTGACATAAATATTGATACTGATTATGATGGAAAATGTGATGTAAATTGTGATAAAAATTATGATAATCATCCAGATATAAACATTGATACAAATGGTGATTTAGTACCTGATATAAATATTGATTATGACAAAGATGGTAAAGCTGATTTTAATATTGATACAAATGGTGATGGAATTCCAGATACAAATATTGATGTATATGGAACTGGAACTTGTAATTTTAATTGCGTAAATAGTGATGGCACTTTATCTAATCCTGTTGGAAGTGGTACAAATTGTAAAAAAAATTGTGATACAACAGGTGATGGTCTTCCTAATATAAATGTAGATATTGATAATGATGGTATTTGTGATTTTAACTGTGACAATGGCAGCACAAAAATAGATAGTGATTATAATTATTATGAAGATGATAAATATAAAAATGAAAAAAATATTTTAGAAATTGCTAAAGGTAGTGACAGTGACTTTTATATATATAATCCTCTTGAACTAGTATCCACGGATATTGAACCTGGTTGGAATGGCACTTATGTTTTAAAAATTAAAAATGATGCAGACTATGCTGTAGCATATAAAATAGTATGGCGTGATGTATTTAATGATTTTACTGATGTGAATAATTTAGATTACTTTATAACTCGTAGCAATATTTCATATTTAAATAATTTAAAAGCGCCAAGAAAAGAAACATTCCTTGAGGATGAAGTATTAATTCGTAGAAAAACTACTGTTAAATATGTTCTTAGAATGAACTGGAAAGAAACCGGTATTAATCAAAACATTGACAGTGGTAAAACCTTTAAAGGTAAACTTTATATAGAAACAATTAAGTAGAAAGGAGAAAAATATGATTACAAAAAAAATGAGAATTAAATCAATATTAAATTATATTGGCTCAGTTATATCTTGGACATTATTTTCCATATTAATTATTTGTGCAGCATTTTTATTGTATTATTTTGTTTCATTAAAACTTTATGAAGCTAAAGGTAGTAAATATAGACCTTTTTTCTCTGTATATACAATAGTTTCACAAAGCATGGTTCCAACAATTAATGTATTAGATGTTATAATAAATAAAACGGTAGATAAACCCACGGATATAAAAGTTAATGATATAATTACTTTCGAATCAACAGGTGTTTTATCTTATGGAAAAACCGTTACTCATAGAGTACAAGATATTTATTATGATGAAAGTGCTAGTGATTATGAATATGTAACAAAAGGAGATAATAATCCTATTAAAGATGATACTCCAGCATCATATAGTAATCTTATTGGTAAAGTTGTATTAAAAATTCCTGGACTTGGAAATGTTCAAAGATTTGTAGGAAGTAAAATAGGTTGGCTTGTTGTTGTAATTATTCCGGCTCTTGTAATTATAATTCAAGATATAATGAAATTAATTAAAGTAAGTAATGTAAAAAAACGTGCAGAAATTGAAAATCAAAAAATTGTTAGTCAGGAAGAGCATATACAGTGAGAATAAATGATATAGTAGTTCTTGAAAATAACAAAAGGTATATTTTAACTAATAAATATGAGTTAGATAATAATATTTATTATCTAGCATACGAACTTTTACATAATGAGAAAACAGATAAATTTGTTTTTGTTAAAGAAGTCTATGATGATGGTTATTATGTTATTTTAGAAAAGAATGAAGATATTTTATTAAAATTAATAACTAAAAAAAATTCATAAATTATTTATGGGTTTTTTTATGTCAAAGTGTTTGACACATTATAATTTATGTGATAATATTAGACTTGAAAAAGGAGTGAAAATATGGAATTAAAAGGAAGTAAAACAGAAAGCAATTTAATGGCTGCTTTCGCTGGAGAAAGTCAAGCAAGAAATAAATATACATACTATGCAAGTAAAGCTAAAAAAGAAGGTTATGAACAAATAGCAAGTATTTTCGAAGAAACTGCAAATAATGAAAAAGAACACGCAAAACTTTGGTTTAAAGCATTAAATGGTGGAGATATTCCTACGACTATGGAAAACTTAAAAGATGCCGCAAATGGAGAAAACTTTGAATGGACTGAAATGTACAAAGGATTTGCTGTTGTTGCTAGAGAAGAAGGATTCGAAGATATTGCAAAATTATTTGAAATGGTTGGCGATATTGAAAAACATCATGAAGAAAGATATTTAAAATTAATAGGTAATATCGAGGAAGATAAAGTATTCCATAGAAATGAAGAAGTTATTTGGATTTGTAGAAACTGTGGTCACGTTTATTACGGAAAAGATGCTTTAAAAGTATGTCCTGTATGTAAACATTCTGAATCATTTATGGAATTAAAAGCAACAAATTATTAATATACGATGAATTATTATAAGTAGTTTTATAAATTTAAAAGAGATTAATGCATTTGGTGAAAGTATTAAGAAACTATAAAACGAAATTCAAATAAGGAGTATAAACGGGTAATTACGTTATAAATATAAAGATTGAAATAAACTTTTCATAAAGTAGGGTGGTACAGCGATAAAACGCCCCTATAAATATGGGAAGTTTTTATTTTTTTAAGGAGGAAATAATGGAAAATATTAAAGAGGAAATAGTTAAAGATTTAGAAAAAGTTAATAATTTAAATGAATTAAACGATGTTAAAGTAAAATATTTAGGAAAAAGTGGAGTAATTACAGAACTTCAAAGTAAGATTAGAGAAGCTGAAGATAAAAAAGCATATGGAATGTATGTAAATGAAATTAAGACTTATTTTAATGAAGCATTTACAAAGAAAAATGATGAAATTAATAATAAATTAATTAATGAAAAATTGGAAAGTGAAAAAATTGATGTTACTCTTCCTGGAGTATGTATTAAGTGTGGTGCTCCAAACATTCTTGAAAAAACTATCGAAGAGGTAGAAGAGCTTTTTATGTCACTTGGATTTGATGTAGTAGATGGTCCAGAAATTGAGGAAGATAAATATAATTTTGAACTTTTAAATATTCCAAAAGGACATCCTGCAAGAGATGCCCAAGATACATTTTATATTGTTAATGATGAAGTGCTTCTTCGTAGTCAAACATCTCCTGTACAAGCAAGAACAATGCTTAAGGGAAATGGTGAAACACCAATTAGAATGATATGTCCTGGTAAAACATATCGACGTGATGATGATGATGCAACTCATTCTCATCAATTTATGCAAATTGAAGGTTTAGTAGTCGATAAAGAAATAAGTTTATCAGACCTTAAGGGAATATTTGATTTACTTGCTAAAAAGTTATTCGGAGAAAACTGTGTAACAAGATTTAGACCAAGTTATTATCAATTTACTGAGCCTTCAGTAGAAACTGATATAAGTTGTTTTGCTTGTAATGGTAAGGGATGTAGTTTATGTAAAAATACTGGTTGGATTACTGTTGCAGGTGCAGGTATAGTTCATCCAAATGTATTAAAAAATTGTGGTTATGATCCAAATAAATGGACTGGTTTTGCATTTGGTTTTGGTGCTGAAAGACTTGCAATGCTTAAATATAATATAAATGATATAAGAACATTTTATACAGCAGATTTAAGAGAAGTTCAAGTATTTGATAGAAAGGATAATTAGTATGATAAGTTTAAATTGGGTTAAAGATTATATTGATTTAGATGGTATAGATTTAAAACAGTTAGCTGTTAAAGTTACTAAAGCAGGTATTAATGTTGAAAAAGTTATTACTAATCATATTGATAATTTATGTGTTGGTTTAGTAAAACAGTGCACAATGCATCCAGATTCAGATCATTTACATGTTTGTAAAGTTGATGTTGGAAATGAAATACTTCAGATTGTTTGTGGTGCTCCAAATGTAAAAGAAAATGAAAAAGTAATTGTGGCTTTAATTGGTGCAGTTTTACCTGGAGATTTTGAAATTAAAAAATCTAAAATAAGAGGAGTAGAATCTTTTGGAATGTTATGTGCACTTTCTGAATTAGGCCTCGAAGAAAAGACTGAGGAAAACTATGCTAAAGGTATTTATATTTTACCAGATGATGCAGTCATAGGAAGTGATCCGCAATGTTTACTAGGCTCATCTGATACTATATATGATCTAGATGTTCATAAACATAGAAATAATGATTGTTACTATCATATTGGTTTTGCTTACGAAATTGCCTCAATATTAAACAAAAAGGTAACACTTCCTGATAGTAATTATAATGAAATCGAAGATAGCATTACAAATCACTTTTCTTTAGAGGTAAATACTGAAAAATGTCCATTTTATCTTGCAAAGATGGTAACAAATTTAAATATTAAACCATCACCAAAATTTATTCAAGATAGACTAATTAGTGCTGGTATGAGACCAATTAATAATGTTGTTGATATTTCAAATTATGTTATGCTTGAATATGGACAACCTTTACATTTCTTTGATAAAGATAAACTTGGTGATAAAATTGTTGTTAGAAATGCTTTAAATGATGAAAAAATTAAAACTTTAGATGGAAAAGATAGAGTATTAAATGAAAGTGATATAGTTATAACTGATGGCCAAAAACCAGTATGTATTGCTGGTGTAATGGGTGGAGAAAATACAGATGTTGATGAAAATACTAAAACTATTTTAATTGAAAGTGCTATATTTGATGCTGTTTCAATAAGAAATACAGCAGCAAGATTAAGTTTAAAAAGTGAGGCCTCAATTAGATATGGTAAAGGCTTAAATTATGAATATACAATTGATGCATTAAATAGGGCATGTCATTTACTTGAAAAATATGCTGATGCAAAAATTTTATCAGGTAGGGTAACATATGATAGAGTAGATAAAACTAAAAAAATAGTTAAATTTAATCCAAATGATGTTAATAAAATGTTAGGAATTGAAATTTCAACTGAAGATATGGCTAAAGAACTAGATAGGTTAATGTTTGAATATACATATGAAGATGGTACATTTACAGTAACAATACCTAATCGTAGACTTGATATTGATCCATATGTTAATGATATTGCCGAAGAAATAGGAAGACTTTATGGTTATGAAAATTTAATATCAACTTTACCAAAAGGAACATACAAAAAAGGTGAATATATTGGCGATGTTAAATATAGAAAGATTATTTCAAAAAGACTACGTAGTTTAGGATTAAATGAATGTAAAACATATACTTTAGTATCTTTATCTATGGCTAACTTATTTAAATATGAAAACAAAGAAAATGTAGTGCTTCCTAATCCAATGAGCGCAGATAAAAGCATTGTTAGAACTACCATTATTCCATCACTTTTAAATGTTTACGACTATAATAAAGCAAGAAAAGTAGATGATATATTACTTTATGAAATAAGTAAAACTTATGATAAAGACTTTAATGAAGATATTAAAGTAGCAATGCTTATAAGTGGAAAATATATTTATAACGCATGGAATCATAATGAAATTGAATGTGATTTTTATACTTTAAAAGGTATTGTTCAAAATTTATTAGATTATCTAGGACTTAAAAATAGATATAATTTTGTAGCTAGTGAAATAAATAACTTACATCCAGGTATAAGTGCAAGTATTACCCTAGATAATAAACAAATAGGAATAATTGGTAAAGTTCATCCCACTATTTGTAAAGATAATGTTTATGTTTGTGAACTATCTATTAATAAATTAATGGGTGATATAAAACCAATTAAATATAAAGAAGCCTCAAAATATCCAGAAATTATTAAAGATGTAGCATTTGTATGTAATAAAGATATTACTTGTGATAGTTTAATGAAGGAAATTAAAAAAGCAGGTGGAAGACTTCTTAAAAATATTGATGTATTTGATTTATATATTCCAAATAATGATAGTAATGAAAAAAGTATGGCATTTAAATTAACTTATAGTGATAATGAAAGAACTTTAACTGAAAAAGAAGTTATGGATAATTTTGAAAATATTATTAATAAAGTAACAAATAATTTAAATGTTAAATTAAGGGGATAAATATCCTCTTTTTTACTACTTTAAAATCGTAAGTTTCCACATTGGATGAATCACTAAAAATATAATGAAGAATTGGATGTTATATCTTGTAGATTAAATAATCTTCATGATATAATGAACCTAGAAAGGTAGAAAAAAATGAAAAATAATAAAACTTTAAAAATTATTATAATTACATTACTATTTTTAATAATATTAACTATAGTAGGAGTAATATATTTCAACAAAATGAATGATATAAATGATGAAAAAAATATAATTTATGAAATTTCTTTTTTTGATGGTGGGGAACCTGGAACGAACAGAGATATTAAAATATATAAAGATAAGGTAAAAATAAATATAACACATGCATGTAGTGCTATAAATTGTAAATCAAAAACAGAAAAAAGAACACAAAACTTTTCAAAAGAAAGTATTGATAAATTAAAAAAATTTGTAGAGACTAATTTTTCTACAAAATTAAATGGTAATAAAGTTGTTATATATGGTACCAAACAATTAAATTTGTATCAAAAAGATGTAATATATTCTTTAGAAGGCGGAGAATCAAACTTTGAAATAAATGTTGAAGAATATAAATATAAAATAGAATACCACGAAAATGATAATTTAGATTATTTCATATACTTTAAAGATGATAACTCAATATTTGTTAAAAAAGTATTAAACAATAAAATAACTACATATAAAGTTAATTTTTCAGAGGAAAATATGAATAGATTGAATAATTATATTGAAAAAATGATAGAACCAGAACCTGATTTTCCAATTTTATGGAGGTATTCTAGAAAATGTAATATTTCTGATGAATTATTTAAAAGATATGGAGTATCTGAAGAAGAAATGTATATAATAAACAGTATAATAGAAAATAATGAGTCTATTCTAGACAATTTAAATTAAGGGGATAAATATCCTCTTTTTTAGTACTTTAAAATCAAAAAAATGTATGCTATAATAAAAACATAAGTTATCATATAAGTGGGGTGATAAAAATGGCAAAAGCATTATTGATAACCAAAGAAAATATCGTAAAGGGAGCAGTTAAGTTAATAAATGATGATGGGTGGCTTAACCTTAATGCAAGAAGTTTAGCAAAACATTTGGGTATTAGTACAAAACCTTTATATCGAATTTATAATAATATGGATGAGATAAAAAAAGACGTTTTAATAGAAATTAATAGACAGTATGATGAGTTTATCAATAGTAAGATTGATAGTAAAAAGGCTTTATTAACACTATGTATTGCATATGTTGAATTTGCTAATGATTATAAAAATTTATTTTGTAGTTTATTTTTATCAGATAATTTAAAATGGAAAAAGATTGAAGATGTTTTTGATGAAAAATGGAATCAATCCACAATTATAAATTTAGTTAATAAACATGGTTTTTCTTTTGAAGAGGCTAAAGAGTTATTTTTACATATGTGGCTTTATTCAAATGGTCTTGCTACATTAATAGCTACGAATCAAATTAAATTAGATGAAGAGAAAATCATGATTAGACTCGTAAAAATATATAAAAATCTTGTTAAATAAAATACTTTATTGTATAATTTTTGTAGGAGGTAAAATGAAGAAGTTATTAATAGGAATATTATGTGCTTTATCATTATCAATGCTTAATGTAAAAGCAGCTGAAGAAACACCTAAAGAAACACCTAAAGAAAAAATCAATGTTTATGTATTTACTAAAGATGGTTGTCCTTATTGTGAAAAGGCTAAAACATTCTTAAATAGTATTACTGATGAATATGGTAAGTATTTTAATTTAGTTGTTTATGAAGTATATGATGCTGAGTGGAATGCAAATGAAAATTTAAAAAATGTCATGGATACTGTAGCAAAAGAATTTGGTGATAAAGTTAATGGTGTTCCTTATATTGTAATTGGCGATGAAGCATCTTGGCCTGGATACCAATCAGCATTTGATAATGATATTAAAAAAGCAATTAAAAAAGCTTATGAAAATGAAGACTATAAAGATATCGTTGCACCTTTAATTAATAGTTCAATTGGTGAAAAAAAAGATGAACATAGTAATGATACAATTATTACTGTTGCTATTCTAGTAGCCTTAGTTGGTGGTATCGGAAGTCTTGTATATTTCTCAAGAAAAAAACAAAAATAGTTCCTCGTGAACTTTTTTTTATGCCACAAAAAAACTAGTTTTTACACTAGTTTATATTGTATGGATTTTGAATATATTCTCTACTTCCATCAGATTTTAAATAATATTCAGCGATTAGATTTTCAGCAGTACTCTTATCAATACTTAAGTTAGCCTCTGAGGCATATAGTTTAACATAAACTGCATAACCTACAAGTCCTTTGTTTTCTTTGTTTAATACTGCTTTAAAGTCTTGATAAATATATGTATGAGCTCCATTTGGATATTTAGTTTCATATATTTTATTAAAATCAGTTTTTAATTTTTCTAAATCTCTTTTATATAATTCAACAACAGGTTTTTGAACATCATCATTATCCCATAAATCACGATTAAGTGCACAATTGTTTTGTTCATCACCAACTATAACAGCAATTGGATAAGTATAAATCTTTTCATCATAACTTAAATCACCATATTTACATTCTACTGTAGGATCTGGGTTCGGATTAGGTTCTGGTGTAGGTGTATTACCACTTGCATCTGTTAGTTTTAAATTAACACTTTTAGGTTCTGTAACATTGCCATTTTCATCCTTAGCAATAATTTTAATTAAGTAGTTTCCAGTTTCAGTGTATTTTGAATAATCAATTGCATTACCATCTTGGTCTTTTGAATCTGCATAATATTCAATTGTACAAGCTTCCCCAGAATTATCTGAACAACTTTCTACAAAGTCCTCAACATAATATCTTTTACCAGCCTCTATTTCAAAGTCTTTAACCTCAAGTTCTGGTGCTTTATCATCATATACATTAACTTTTGTTGTATATTCTTTTCCCTCAATTGTAATTTTGACTTCATACGTTCCAACAACTTTTGTACTAAAATCATCGGGATATGTTACTTTTACTTTATTTACATCATAATTATCAAATGCTGAGAAGAAATCCATTGTTTCTGGTTTTTCACTATTAATTTCTACATCTAAATTATTATATAGTTTTAAATTCGCTCGCTGTGGATTTTTCTTATTATTAAGTGCAATAAGTATTACTATAATAAGTATGGCACACACCGCTACAATTGCTATTTTAATCGTTGTTGATTTCGAAGTTTTTACATTTCCATTAAAAAATTTTCCCATAATCATCTACCTTCTATTATATGATACCATAAAAAATAAATTATACCAATAACTTTTTATTCATTTTTTTATAAAAGTGTCAATATTTTTTACAAATTTTTTATCTAAATAATTATATTTAAAAAAAATTTGTAAAAACATTACAAACCTAGTATTTACCTTGTTCGTTTTTTCCTATATTATATACTTATAAGAAAAATATGGTACCAAATTTCGTTAAAAAGGACTTGAAAAAGTAACAAAAAAATGATTAAATTATAGTGGGAGTAGCGTAAATACGGATGTGAATTTTCCTAAAAGTATATAATTTGCGAAAATCAAGGTGCCTATTTATGCGGGATTGGAGTAGTTATGAAGAAAAAAATAAAAATTAGTTTGTTCGTGTTTATTGTTATAGGGGTAGTAGTATTAAATTTTACCTATAAAAATAAAAATGAAGTAATCAAAACAAAAAGGAAAAGCCAAAGCAATTTAGCAATAATGGTAAAGGGAGAGTCTGGAGATTATGTAAGTTCAGATATAATACCAAAAGGTAATTATGTTTTAAATGAGGAAAAAACAATATGTGAGAATGGAGGAAAAGTAGTAAGTTATAATAACTCTACAGGACAAATAGGTTTTAGTTTTTTAGGTTCTGATAGATGTTCATTATATTTTGATAAAATAATAGATACAGAAAAACCAGTTATATCAAATTTAACGGTTAATGACACAACCATAACTGCAACATTTACAGATAATATAGAATTATCTGGCTATGGAATAAGTACAAGTAATACAGTAGAGCCATCAAGTTGGACTACAATAAGTGGGACATCGTATAACTTAAGTACCACAATAACGACCGAAGGAACATATTATATATGGGTAAAAGATAGTAGTGGTAATAAAACCGTATCAGATATAATAGATTTAATAAAATATGGGTGGAAAACAATATTAGCAAATAATACAGTAAATGAAACTACACCGGATTTTAGTAAAATAGCCACTACTAATGAAGGTTTATTTAAAGCACAGGACGACCTTGGAACAAGTTATTATTTTCGAGGAGCAGTAAATAATAATTGGGTAAAATTTGGAAAAGATAGTTCTAATAAAGATATATATTGGCGAATAATCAGGATTAATGGTGATGGATCGATAAGAATGATATATAGTGGAACAACGGCACCAAAAAGTAGTACAGCAACGGTAATGACAGGAACAGGTACACAAATAGGAACAAGTGCATTTAATAGTGGTAATGATAATCCAGCGTGTGTAGGTTATACGTATACAGCTGGTGAGCAACACGGGAATAAGTATGAAAGTAAAATAAAAACAACAATAGATGCTTGGTATAAAACAACAACTTTAGAAACCAATAGTGCAACAAAAATTTTGGTGGCAGATCAAATGTTTTGCAATGATAGAAGCGCCACAACAAGTAGTAGTGGAACACCTGGAGAAATAAGTGGAAGTATGAGTAAAAGTATAACATATTACTACGGGGTGTATATAAGGTTAATAACAAATAAAAGCCCAACATTAATTTGTCCAACAGGAAGTGATATATTTACAGTGAACACAAGTAATGGAAATGGAGCATTAAACTATCCAGTTGGATTAATAACAGCAGATGAAGTAGCAATGGCTGGTGGAGTATATCGAACAGTTAATAGTTCATATTATTTGTATACAAATACATCTTATTGGACTGGTTCGCCTTATTATTTCTATCGTACTGGTACTTATGCAAATGGGACCTATATGAGTTCATCAGGTTATTTCAGCGACGACCCCGTGCCTGATACTTTGGGTACCCGTCCTGTTATATCATTATCTTCTTCAGTGAAATTATCTGGAGATGGAACTTGGAATAACGTATATACGGTGAGTTGAGATTTATTTGATAATATGAAATGAGTTGGTAAAATCGTTTCATATTTTTTTCTATTTAGAAAAGTGGGCCATTTTTGTGAAAAAAGTGACACATTTTGCTTGTAAAACTGTGGATTATATGGTATTATCATTGGTAGCAATTGATTTATTGCTTAAGTGGAGGGGAAAGCGGATGCCCATACCACTTACTCGAATAATATTTATAGGAGGTGTTTTTCGTGGCAAAAGAAGTCGTAAAGAAAATTAAATTACAACTTGAAGCAGGAAAAGCTACACCAGCTCCACCAGTTGGAACTGTTTTAGGACCTGCAGGAGTTAATCTACAAGATTTTTGTTCAAAGTTTAATGAATCAACTCGTGATAAAATGGGCGATGTAGTTCCTTGTGAAATATCAATTTATGATGATCGTTCATTTACATTCGTTCTTAAAACTCCACCTGCTGCATTCTTATTAAAGAAGGCTGCTAAATTACAAAAAGCTAGTAGTAAAGGAGCTAATGAAATAGTTGCTACTATTAGTAAGGAAGATTTAAGAAAAATAGCTGAAACAAAACTTCCAGATTTAAATGCATACGATATTGAAAGTGCAATGAAAATTATTGAAGGTACAGCTAGAAACATGGGTATTGCAGTTAAAGGTGTAAATGATGCTGAACTTGCTGAACAAGCTGCTGAAGCAAAAGCTGAAGAAGCAGAAAGAGCAAAACGTGATGAAATGCTTGCAGAAATGGAAGCTGAAGCACAAAGTGAACATGATGCATCAAATGTTGAAGTTATTAACGAAAAAAATAACGAAGAAGAAAATAATCAAGAATAATTTTATATTATTTAATAATCCGCTAATAAACCACAGTTAGGAGGAAAAAAATGAGAAAGTTTGGAAAAAAATATGTGGAAGCATCAAAAAAAGTTGAAAAGAATACTCTTTACAGCGCTACAGATGCAGTTAAACTTGTAAAAGAAACTAATGTTACTAAGTTTGATAGTACAATTGATATTGCTATTAAACTTAATGTAGATCCTAAAAAAGCAGATCAAATGCTTCGTGGATCACTTGTATTACCAAACGGAAGTGGAAAATCTAAAAAGATTTTAGTACTTGCTAAAGGTGAACAAGCTAAAGTAGCAAAAGAGTTAGGTGCTGACTATGTTGGTGACAAAGATTTAATTGACAAAATTAAAACTGAAAATTGGTTTGATTTTGACATTATCGTTGCTACACCAGAAATGATGCCTGAAGTTGGAAAAATTGGTAACATTTTAGGACCAAGAGGTTTAATGCCAAATCCTAAAACTGGTACAGTTACTCCAAAAGTTGATACAGTAATAAATGATATCAAAAAAGGTATGGTTGAATATAGAACTGATAGTTATGGTAATATTCATACTATTATTGGTAAAGCATCATTTACTGAAACAGCATTACTTGAAAATTTAAAATATGTTGTATCCACTATATCTAAAAGTAAACCTACTTCAGTAAAAGGAACTTTTGTACAAGGAATTAGTATTTCATCTACAATGGGTCCTGGAATTAAAGTAGATAAAAATTCTTTTGACTTTTAGTTAAAAGTGTATTATAATAGCAATTAGAAAAAACGAGAGCCAAAGACAGTAGGCGCCTAAAAGGCTTAATTTCCTACCGAGGGGAAAGTTATCTTTTAAAGCTTCCCCATGGGAAGTTTTTTCTAAAAATAAATAAGGAGGAAAAATGGCAAGCGAAAAAATTCTAAATGAAAAAAAGCAAATTGTAAGCGAAATCGTTGATAAGATTAAAAATAGTGAATCAGTAATTATTTTTGCATATCAAGGACTTACTGTAAGCGAACTTACTGAACTTCGTAATCAATTAAAAGAAGTTAATAGTGAAGTTAGAGTATATAAAAATACTATGTTAAAACTTGCTTGTGATAGTCTTGATATTAATATCGATGAATTCCTTGAAGGACCTAATGCTATTTTATTTGGTACTGATTTATTAGAACCAATTAAGATTATTTCTAAATATGCAAAAGATCATAATAAACTAGACATTCGTGTTGGTGTTATAAGTGGTAAAGTTGCAGATAAGAATGTAATTAAAGAATACGCATCAATTCCATCAAGAGAAGGACTATTAACAATGCTTGCAAGTGGAATGATTGCTTATGTAAAAGATTTAAGTATTGCACTTAATCTTTATGCCGAAAAAATGGAAGGAGAGGAAAATTAATGGCAAAATTAACAAGAGATGAATTTATTAGTTCATTAAAAGAAATGACTATTCTTGAAGTTAAAGAATTAGTTGATGCAATGAAAGAAGAATTTGGTGTTGACCCTTCTGCTGTTGCTGTTGCTGCTGCACCTGTTGAAGCAAAAGAAGAAGGACCAAGTACTAAAACTGTTGTACTTAAAAATGCTGGTGGAAACAAAATTGCAGTTATTAAGATCATTAAAGAACTTACTGGTTTAGGATTAGTTGAAGCAAAAGGTTTAGCTGATAAAGGTGGAAATATTAAAGAAAATATTCCTGCTGCTGATGCTGAAGCAATTAAAGCTCAATTAACTGAAGCTGGCGCTGAAGTAGAACTAGCGTAATTTGAAAAGCCTTATGGCTTTTTTTTATTATATTGAAAAAATTCTTAAAATATCATATACTTAATATGGTGGTTGATAGTTATGGAATATGATAGCAATGAAAAAGTAGTAAAGAAAGTAAAATTAATAAAGAAAATATTATTAATAGTAATGATTGTTTTTATATGTTTGTTTTCTTTTACAGTATATGAATATTATCGTGTTAAAACTGATAAGACGCCATTAGTATGTTTAAATAGTAAAAATATTAGTGAAAATGATAAAGAAGATGCTAAAGTATGTTATGGCTTATTTTATAAATATAAAGAATATTATTTAAAAAATACAAAAATTGTTGATGCGAGAGAGTTTACTATGTTTTTTACATCTTTTGATAGAGATTTAGAAAGGAACAAATGAAGTTAAATAATAAAGGATGGGGTTTAAATACTATGCTTATAATAAGTGCATGTTTATTAATTTTTTTACTTATAGCGGCTTATTATATATACGTATTATATAATTCTATAGGATAATATGTAAAAAGTGTCACTTTTTTATTGACAAATCACATATTTTTTTGATATATTAATTATGCATTTTTGTTGGGTTCTATTTAAGTAGAACCTAATTTAATAGGTAATTTGATACACCAGGGTGTGTGTTAATGGAAGGAGGAAAAATTAAATGCCAACAATTAATCAACTTGTTAAGAAAAATCGTGGTAAAAAAACTAGAAAAAGTAAAAGTCCAGTTCTAAACGTAGGATTTAATACTATTGAAAGAAAACAAACTAACGATATGAGTCCACAAAAAAGAGGAGTTTGTACAAGAGTAGGTACTAAAACACCTAAAAAACCAAACTCAGCTTTAAGAAAATATGCTCGTGTTAGATTATCTAACGGTAAAGAAATCGATGCATATATTCCAGGTGAAGGACATAACTTACAAGAACACAGCGTAGTACTAGTTCGTGGTGGTCGTGTTAAAGACCTAATCGGTGTTAGATATCACATTGTTCGTGGTACACTAGATACTCGTGGAGTTGAAGACCGTAAACAAGGTAGAAGTAAATACGGTACAAAGAAAAAATAATAAATAGAAAGAAGGAGAAAAAAGTATGCGTAAAAGAAGAGCAGTAAAAAGAGATGTTCTTCCAGATTCTGTTTATAATTCAAAAGTAGTAACAAGACTTGTTAATACTATTATGAAAGACGGAAAAAAAGGAACAGCTCAAACTATTGTATATGATGCATTTGATATAATTAAGAAAACTACTAAAGAAGAACCAATTGAAGTATATAACAAAGCATTAGAAAATATTAGACCAGCTCTTGAAGTTAAATCAAGAAGAGTTGGTGGAAGTAATTACCAAGTTCCAATCGAAATTTCTGACGATAGAAGTCAAGCGTTAGCACTTCGTTGGCTTGTTAATTATGCAAAACTTAGAAACGGAAAGGGCATGGCTGTAAATTTAGCTAATGAAATCATGGACGCTGCAAAAGGTGTTGGTGGAGCCGTTAAGAAAAGAGAAGATACTCATAAGATGGCAGAGGCTAATAAAGCATTTGCTCACTATAGATGGTAGGCATTTATGGCAAGAGACGTTTCATTAGATAAAACTAGAAATATTGGTATAATGGCTCACATAGATGCTGGTAAAACAACATTTACAGAAAGAGTTTTATATCATACTGGTAAAATTCATAAAATTGGTGAAACTCACGATGGTGAGAGCCAAATGGACTGGATGGATCAAGAAAAGGAAAGAGGTATAACAATTACTTCCGCTGCAACAACAGCACATTGGAAAGGTTATAGACTTAATATTATTGATACTCCAGGCCACGTAGACTTCACAATTGAAGTTGAAAGAAGTTTAAGAGTACTTGATGGTGCAGTTACTGTACTTGATGCTCAAAATGGTGTAGAACCTCAAACTGAAACAGTTTGGAGACAAGCTACTGAATTTAATGTACCTCGTCTTGTTTTTGCTAACAAGATGGATAAATTAGGTGCTGACTATGAATATAGTCTTGAAACAATTAAGAAAAGACTTGGTGTTAATGCAAAACCTATTGCATGGCCAATTGGAGCAGAATCTAATTTTAAAGGTATTATTGATATTTTAAATCGTAAGGCATTAATGTATGATGGTTCAGCAGATGAAAATTATACAGAAACAGATGTTCCTGAAGATATGAAAGATTTCATCGAAGAAAAAAGAACTGACCTTATTGAAGCAGTTGCTGAATTTGATGATGAATTAATGGAAAAATACCTAGAGGGTGAAGAAGTTTCTGTTGATCTTGTAAAAAGAGCAATAAGAAAAGGAACTTTAGCAGTTAAATTCTTCCCTGTTACTGTAGGTAGTGCAAAAGCTAATATGGGTATTAAATTTGCTCTTGATGCTGTTATTGATTATTTACCAAGCCCACTTGATATTGGTGCTGCTGAATGTGTAGATAAAAATGGTAATGATGTATTAAGAAAAGCAGATGATAATGAACCATTTACTGCTTTAGCATTTAAAGTTATGACAGATCCATTTGTTGGAACACTAACTTTCTTTAGAGTTTATTCTGGTAAACTTTCAAGTGGTAGTTATGTACTAAATTCAACGAAAGGTGAAAAAGAAAGAGTTGGTCGTATTTTACAAATGCATGCAAATACAAGAAAAGAAATTGATTGTGTTTATGCAGGTGAAATTGCCGCTGCTGTAGGTTTAAAAGATACTACTACTGCAGATACTCTATGTGATGAAAAAAATCCAGTTATTTTAAAAGGTATGGAAATTCCAGAACCAGTTATTGACCTTGCTATTGAACCTAAGAGTAAAGCAGATCAAGATAAGATGGCAACTGCACTATCTAAACTTGCTGGTGAAGATCCATCATTTAAATATCATACTGATCATGAAACTGGTCAAACAGTTATTTCAGGAATGGGTGAACTTCACTTAGACGTTCTTGTTGAAAGAATGAGAAGAGAATTTAACGTTGATTGTAATGTTGGTAAACCACAAGTTGCTTACCGTGAAACACTTACTCAAATGGGTGAATGTGAAGGTAAATACATTAAACAATCAGGCGGACGTGGACAATATGGACATGTTTGGGTTAGATTTGAACCAAATCCTGGTAAAGGTTATGAATTTGTTGATGCTATCGTTGGTGGAGTAGTTCCAAGAGAATATATTCCAGTTACAGATAAAGGATTACAAGAGGCTATGGCTGGTGGTATCCTTGCTGGTTATCCAATGGTAGATGTTAAGGCAACATTATTTGATGGTTCATACCATGATGTAGACTCATCAGAAATGGCTTTCAAAGTTGCTGCATCACTAGCTTTAAAAGAAGCAAAAAATAAATGTAAACCCGTACTTCTTGAACCTATAATGAAGGTTGAAGTAGTAGTTCCTGAAGAATATTTAGGAAATGTTATGGGTGACTTAACTTCAAGAAGAGGTAAACCAATGGGTAATGAATCAAGAGGAAATGCACTTTCAATAGTTGCAATGGTTCCACTTGCTGAAATGTTTGGTTATGCAACTTCTTTAAGAAGTAATACTCAAGGTAGAGGAACATTTACAATGTTTATGGACCACTATGAAGAGGTTCCAAAATCAATCGCTGAAGATATTATTAAGAAAAACAGCGTTAATTAAGAATAATACTTGAAATTTTTTCAAGCATTAGATAAAATATAATAGTAGAAAAGGAGGAAAATATTATATGGCAAGAGAAAAATTTGATCGTTCAAAAGAACACGTTAATATTGGTACTATTGGACACGTAGACCATGGTAAAACTACATTAACTGCTGCGATCACTAAATACTTTGGAAAATTTGTTGATTATGCAGATATCGATAAAGCTCCAGAAGAAAGAGAAAGAGGTATTACTATTAATACTGCACACGTTGAGTATGAGACTGCAAAACGTCACTATGCTCACGTTGACTGTCCAGGACATGCTGACTACGTAAAAAACATGATTACTGGTGCAGCTCAAATGGATGGTGCTATTCTAGTAGTATCAGCTGCAGATGGTCCTATGCCTCAAACAAGAGAGCATATCTTACTTGCTAGACAAGTTGGAGTACCTAAAATTGTTGTTTTCATGAACAAATGTGATCAAGTTGATGATCCAGAATTACTTGATTTAGTAGAAATGGAAATCAGAGAATTATTAGGAGAATATGGTTATGACACTGAATGTCCTATCATAAGAGGTTCAGCTCTTAAGGCTCTTGAAGGAGATCCTGAAGCTGAAAAGAGTATCCGTGACCTTATGGCTGCTGTTGATGAATATATTCCATCACCAGTAAGAGATACTGATAAACCATTCTTAATGAGTATTGAAGACGTATTTACTATTTCAGGACGTGGTACAGTTGTTACTGGTCGTGTTGAAAGAGGTATTCTTAAACTTAATGACGAAGTTGAAATCGTTGGTTTAAGACCTACTCAAAAATCAGTTGTAACTGGTATTGAAATGTTTAGAAAAACATTAGACTTTGCTGAAGCTGGAGATAACGCTGGAGTTTTACTTCGTGGTATTTCTAGAGATGATGTTGAACGTGGACAAGTTTTAGCTAAACCAGGAAGCGTTACACCTCATACAAAATTCACTGCAAGTGTTTATGTTCTATCTAAAGAAGAAGGCGGAAGACATACTCCATTCTTCTCAAATTATAGACCACAATTCTATTTCAGAACTACTGACGTAACAGGTGTTATTGAACTACCTGCTGGTGTTGAAATGGTTATGCCTGGCGATAAAGTTGACATGACTGTTGAACTAATTGCTCCAGTAGCTCTTGAAAAAGGTACTAAATTCTCTATCCGTGAAGGTGGAAGAACTGTTGGTGCCGGTGTTGTTTCTGAAATTTTAAAATAAGGAATAACTAAAAATCACGATTAATTTCGTGGTTTTTTTATTTGCAACTTTAATTATATTATGTTAAAATTATCTAGGGTAGAGTAGTATATGACAAATACAATGGACAAATTTAATAATTATTTATTAGAGTATTATAAAGAGATTTTATCTGAATTAAATTTTTTAGGTATATTAAAAAATTTTACTTCTTCGATGGATATAAAAAAATTATATCCTCTTTTAGACTACCCTGAAAATAATAAATACTTTAAAAGTGACTTTAGAAATTTAATTATAGAAGGTAAAAATTTAACAGAAAAAGATTATTATGAATTTTCACTATATGATTCTATTATATCTACAATATTAAATAATTCTATTTTTGAAAATGTTGATAAAAGATATTATGAACTATCTGATCTAAAAGAGGATTTTGATAATGGATCACTTGATTATTCATTTATAACTAAATTTATGATGAAACATAAATTTTCTATTAGTGAAATAAATATAGTTTTATCTAATTATAAACCTAATAAAAGAAAACTTGTTGAGAATAATTTTGATGCATCTCTTTCTAAAGTTGAACTTCCAAAAAGAGATAATAAAGTAAAAGAGAATTTTCTTCATAATGAAAAATATATTTCTATAATAGCATTTCTTAAAAGTAATGAATTATTATATAAAGATTATTTAAATAATGAAGCAGTAGTAAGTATATTATCACTTGCAAAACCATATTTAGATTTTGATAATGCTATGTACCCTGAAGTTAATTTTATTACATTACTAACTGTTTTACAAACACTCGAAAGAAAGTTAGATATAATGATTAACTCTAATATATCTTCGGATGAAGAAATAACTAAATTACTTGATAGTATGTATGATATTTATGAAGAATGTAAAAAAATTATCCCTAAAGAAAACGTATTTGAGATGCCTAATGAAGTTATTAACTTAACAGATATAAATATACCAATAGAACTATTAAATAAACTCCAGATGGGTAATTTAGACTATAAAAAAGGTATAGAACCAGTAAAGGTTAATATAGATAGTAATTATATAATAAGAGTTAATACTTTGGGTGAGCAAGCACTAACATTTATTGAATATAATAATAATATATATATATTAGCCTTTGGTAATAAAAATAATATAATTGATTTAACTTTTAATTTTATAAATAAAAATAAAAAATTAATAAATGAAGTAATTTATGGAGAAACTAATGAAAGAAAAAAATGATTTTATAACTAATATATCTAATAGATGTTTAAAACTAATTGCTAGTAATAAAATTAATATGGTAGATATTGCATATAAAATGGGAATTAGGACTATAGATTTATATAATATTTTATTAAATAATAATGAAGATATTTCTATATATTTAAAACTTTATTTATTATTACAAAAATAAGTATCTGTTATTTTAGATACTTATTTTTTTGAAATTCTTTTTCTACTAAATTCTTTTTATTTAAGAAATAATAATTTATTTTATTTAATATTAAATCAAATTCTCCAATATATTCATATATATCAGGTTTAAATCCCATTTTAAAATTATCAAGACCATAATATTTACTATCTTTTGAAAAGTTACCAGAGACACCTCCTAAAGAGGCAAACTTATAATTATTTTTATAGTTCATTAATATTTTATAAAATAAGAAATAATTTGGTGAAAATGATTGATATTTTTTATCATAACCACTTACTAAAATAGATATTTTATCTTTACATTTTATAACAAGGGCTCCCGCAATATAATTATCTTCATTATTAGCAAGATATTTATTTGAAAGAAGAATATCCTCTTTTAAACAAAGAAGTGCTTTATCAGAATTCATCTTTTTATTAATATTTCTTTCACTTGGTACTTTAAGAAGTTTTTTACTTAAAAGTTCATTTTTTTCTTTTTCTTCTTCATAAGCTTTTTGACTATTTATTGCTAAACTTTCATTATCTATTTTAACTAAAAAGTAATCAATAGCATTTTCTTTATTAAAAATATTATAATAATCACTATAATGAAACATATCTTTATGTATTTTATTTTTAATAAATTTATATAATTTATCCATACTTAGTGCATCAGATTTTTCTATAATTAAACCTTTTCTTTCACATTTTCTAATTTTATTTCTAACATTTTTATTTAAATTATTTATATTAAAATTATCTAAATTTACAATTGCTTCATAAGTAGGTAATATTGAAGTAAATACTTTAGAGGTATCTATTTTTATATAACCGCATCTATTTAATATTTCTATTATACGATAGTTATCATTATATATAGGATTTTTTGTTTTATTATCTATTTTAGCAATAGGTATTGTAGGATTTATTCTTATAAAAGCAATACCCTCTTTTTTATAGAAGTTTATTAAATCTTTAGTAAAACTATTAAGTAAATTTTCGTTTTTATAATCAATTAAAAAGCCTTCGGGAACATATGCATATAGATAACTATTAATCATTTGAACAAGTACAAGAGCACTAGCAACTATTGAATCACCATCAAAATAGCCAATCATTTCATATTCATAGCCCTCTTCACTTTTTAAAAGAGCATAACTAATACTTTGATGAAAATTTTGATGTTCCCAGTTTTCAGAAAAATCTTGAAATTCTTTTAAAGTAATTGTTCTTATTTGCATATTTATCCTCCTTTTTTAAAGAGATTATTATATCATTAAAAATAAATAATTGCAATTAGTAAAAAAAATTATTATAATATATATGTTAGGATGTGAAAAAAATATGGGAAGAATAGTTAGAGAGACAATAAGTGATAGATTTAATAAATTTATTATGATGTCTATAGTAACTTCAATTGTTATTGCTTTAATTGGAGCAGTACTTATATTTATGCCAGAAATGTCTAATAAGTTAATTGGTGTTATAACTGGAGCTTTATTTGCACTTTCAGGTATTAATACAATTTATAAGTTTATATCAAGAAATGGTGCAAAACTTTATTCACTTAATTTACTTTTTGGAATAATACTTGTTTTAATCGGAGCAATTATTATATTAGTTCCATTTTCAGTTACATCATTTTTAACAATTTGTTTAGGATTATATTTAATTGTATTCGGAGCAAATAAAGTAACTTATGGTGTATGGTTTAAAATAGGTGATGATTCATCCTGGTTAATTACTTTTGTAATTGGAGTAATGCTTATGGTATTTGGAATATTAGTATTATCAAATCCATTTTCCGCACTTACGGTTACTCAAGTAATTGGAACATTTTTAGTGCTTTCAAGTATTCTTGATATAACAGATTTAGTACTTCTTAAGAAAAGAGCAAATGAGATAACAAAGATATTTTGGTAGGTAATTATGAAGATAAAAGAAATAAAAGCAAGAGAAATTCTTGATAGTAGATCAAATCCCACTTTAGAGGTAACTTTGGCCTTAGAAAATGGAGTGGAGGCAACATCATCTATTCCATCTGGAGCCTCAACAGGAAGTAAGGAAGCGTTAGAACTTCGTGATAATGATGAAAGATATCATGGTAAAGGTGTTTTAAAGGCTGTAAGAAATGTTAATGAAATAATATTTCCAGCACTTTATAATATGGATTTAAATATTAAAAATGTTGATAAAAAGATGCTTGAACTTGATGGAACTGAAAATAAATCTAAACTTGGAGCTAATGCTATTTTAGGTGTATCACTATGTGCTTTAAAATGTTTAGCAAAACTCGAAGGTAAAGAATTATTTGAGTTTGTCAGTACTGGTAAATTTAATATGCCTGTCCCAATGATTAATGTTATTAATGGTGGAAAACACGCTGATAATAATTTAGATATTCAAGAGTTTATGCTTGTTCCTGTTCAAAAAGAGGAAAAAGAAAGAATTAGATGTGCAAGTGAAATATTTAATACTTTAAAATCTATTTTAAAGGGTTATCATTTATCAACAGGTGTTGGTGATGAAGGTGGATTTGCACCAGATTTAAAAAATAATGAAGAAGCCTTAATGATTTTAGTAAAGGCTATTACAGAAAGTGGTTATACTTCAGGAACTGATGTATTTTTTGCCCTTGATGTTGCAGCATCAGAACTATATGATGGAAATAGCTATTTAGTCGATGGTAAAAAGCTATCAAAGGATGAATTATTTGATTATTATGTAGATTTAATAAAAAAATATCCAATTATAAGTATTGAAGATCCTTTCGAAGAAAATGATTATGAAAGTTTTAGTAAATTAACTAAATATTTTAATGGTAAAATAATGATTGTTGGTGATGATTTATTTGTATCTCAAAAAAAATATTTAGAAAAAGGTATAGAACTTGGCGCAGGAAATGCAATACTTCTTAAAGCTAATCAAGTTGGTAGTGTAACTGAATTTTTAGATACTATTTATACCGCAAAGAAAAATGGGTATAAAACAATTATTTCTCATCGAAGTGGTGAAACAATGGATACCTTTATTGCGGACTTAGGTGTAGGACTAAATCTTGATTTTATCAAAACAGGTTCTGTTTCAAGAGGAGAAAGAATTTGTAAATATAATCGACTTATGGAAATCGAGGATAAATTAAACTAGTAAATGTGAAGTTGTAAGATAAATGTAGACATAAAAAAACT
>ULOH01015861.1_pt1 | contig 103485 bp, 103 predicted proteins | sample 1952421 | NCBI WGS metagenome assembly ULOH01 (sample SAMEA4835599, study PRJEB28245) | human gut metagenome | biome: gut microbiome; material: fecal sample | place: Denmark | collected 2008
AAAACCATGCTTTCAAGTTGAATTGGGTGTTTTTCGTCGCAAAGTGTGTGTCCTGTGATTGTGTCTTTAAGACCAACAATTGCGGCAATGTCGCCTGCGCCAACTTCTTGAATTTCTGTTCTGTTGTTAGCATGCATTCTAATTAAACGACCAACTCTTTCAGTTTTTCCTGTGATTGAGTTGTAAACATATGAACCAGCTTTCAAAACACCGCTGTAAACACGGAAGAATGTTAAACCTCCAACAAATGGGTCGGTTGCAATTTTGAATGCAAGCCCTGCAAATGGAGCGTTAACGTCTGCTGGTCTTTCCTCTTCTTCGCCTGTGTCTGGATTGATTCCTTTAATAGCATCAATATCAAGAGGCGATGGAAGATATTCAACCATAGCGTCCAAAAGGTTTTGAACACCTTTGTTTTTGTATGATGAACCGCAAAGCATTGGGGTTACTTTCTTTGAAATTGTTGCAGCACGAATTGCTTTGTTAAGTTCGTCAAGCGAAATTTCTTGTCCTTCGAAATATTTTTCCAAAAGCGCATCATCTGTTTCAACAATTGCTTCAACCAAAGCATCGTGTCTTTTTTGTGCTTCTGCTTTATATTCCTCTGGAATTTCAACTTCGTCGATAATTTTTCCCAAATCGTCTTCTGGAATGTATGCTTTCATTTTCAAAAGGTCGATAATACCCTTGAAAGATTCCGCCATTCCAATTGGCATTTGAAGAGGAAGAGGGGTTGTGTGAAGTCTGTCGCGAACAGAGTCAACACACTTGTCGAAATATGCATCGTCTCTGTCCATTTTATTAACATAAATGATAACAGGAACTTTACATTCATTTGCTTGGCGCCAAACAGTTTCTGTTTGAGGTTGAACTTTATCTCTTGCGCTCAAAACCAAAACTGCACCATCAAGAACTTTAAGCGAACGCAAAACTTCAATTGTGAAGTCAACGTGTCCTGGCGTGTCGATGATGTTGATTTTATGTCCGTTCCATTGACAAGTTGTGCAAGCAGATGTGATTGTGATTCCTCTTTCTTGTTCCTGAGCCATCCAATCCATTGTTGCTTGACCATCATGCACTTCACCAATTTTGTGGCTTTTACCAGTGTAGAACAAAATTCTTTCAGTGGTTGTTGTTTTACCAGCATCGATGTGCGCCATGATACCAACGTTTCTTGTCATGTGTAAGTCATCAGCCATATTTTTCTCCTTTATTTTATTTTTGAATTATTCCCACTTATCGCAAGAATAACTTGATTTTTTTCGACTTTTTGCCATACTTTAGCAAATCAAATTTTTTCTTTTACTTTTGTTCCATTAAGGAACTTTAAATTTTTAAAACTTTAATAAATTGCGTTTAGGCAAGGAACATCGAATTTTTATGATGGGAGCGTATATTGAAATACGTGACCAAATAAAAATTTGCTATGCGGCACTGCACCTTTCTCGCTTACCTTTTCATTATCTTTTGTTTTAACTCTTCCTTAGAAAATCTAAAACTTTAATAAATTGCGTTTAGGCAAGGAACATCAAATTTTTATGAGGGGAACGTATATTGAAATACGTGACCAAATAAAAATTTGCTATGTGACGCAGCATAAACCAATTTAGTAAAGTTTTACCAGCGGTAGTGAGCAAATGCTTTATTTGCTTCTGCCATTCTGTGCATTTCTTCCTTGCGTTTTACTGCTGCTCCTGTGTTGTTGTATGCATCAATAAGTTCGCCAGCAAGTCTTTCTTCCATTGTTCTTTCGCCATTACGCTTTCTTGCAAACATAACAATCCAACGAATTGCAAGTGTTTGACGGCGTTCTGGACGGATTTCCATTGGAACTTGGTATGTTGCCCCGCCAACTCTTCTTCCTTTTGTTTCAAGAAGAGGTTTTGTGTTTTCCAAAGCTTGATTGAAAGCATCAAGTGGTTCAAGGCCTAATTTTTCTTTAACGATGTCAAATGCGCCATAAACGATTGACTGCGCTAAGCCCTTCTTGCCGTCTAACATAACTTGATTGATAAGTTTTGTAACAAGTTTGCTGTTATACATTGGGTCTGGAAGAACATCTCTTTTGACAGCACTATTTCTTCTTGGCATATTATTCTCCTTTTATAGTTTAGTTTTTAAATTATTTTGGGCGTTTAGCGCCATACTTTGAACGGCTTTGATTGCGTTTTGCAACTCCAGCAGCATCAAGTGTTCCGCGAACAATGTGGTATCTAACACCAGGAAGGTCTTTAACTCTTCCGCCTCTAACAAGAACAACGCTGTGCTCTTGAAGGTTGTGTCCAATTCCAGGAATGTAAACGGTTGCTTCACTCTTGTTTGAAAGACGAACACGGGCAATCTTACGAAGAGCGGAGTTAGGTTTTTTAGGGCTTGTTGTTTTAACAGAAAGGCAAACACCGCGTTTTTGAGGACATTCATCCAAAAGAGGCGATTTACTTTTCTCGTCGAAACTCTTTCTTCCCTTTCTAACCAATTGGTTGATTGTTGGCATAACATTCTCCTTTTAAGGAATTTCTTCCAATTTGCTTTTGGCAATTAAAAAAACGAACCTGCTTTAAAGCAAGTTCGAAATGCGTCAAGAAAAAACTTTTTTTAGAGTTTCAGGTGCATATTCAGTCTAACGACTTGACCTTGAAATTCCAAAGTCTTTCGACTCCCCGCGAATAATTTTCGCAGTTCAACTTGCTTTTGCCAAATTGCTATCGCAATCATATCATAAAGCGAAGTTAATGTCAACAATTTTTTAAAAAAACTCAGTGAAAATTGAAAGGTAAATTTTTGTTTATTTTTCTGCCATTTAATGCTAAAATTAACATATGAGAATTTCAGCAGGTAAATTTAAAAACAGAAACCTTGTTTTCGTTTCAAATGAAACAACTCGCCCAACAGCAAGCGTTGTTCGCGAGGCTCTTTTTTCAAAAATTCAACTTTCTTTGGAAGGGAAAATTTTCCTCGATTTGTTTTCGGGAAGCGGAAGCGTTGGAATTGAAGCTCTTTCGCGCGGCGCAAAAAAAGTTTATTTCGTTGAGAAAAACAGAAAAAACGCCGAAATAATTAAACAAAACCTTGAAAACTGCAAAGCAAGCAAAGACGAATTTGAAATTGATGTTTGCGACTATGCTTCAATGCTTGAAAAAACAAACGAAAAATTCGACTTTGTTTATATGGACCCACCCTACAAAAATTTAGAGTTCTATCTTACTGCTGCAAAAATTTTGAAGGAAAGAAATTTATTAAATAACGACGCGCTTTTAATTTGCGAACACGACGCAAAACAAGAAATTTCGCTTCCTTCTTTTTCGCTTATCTCTCGAAAGAAATATGGAATTAAAATGCTTTCCTATTTCATTTTAGATATGGAAACCCAGCCCCTTCCAAATTTCGATTAAAAGAAATTGGGGTTGCAACAGACATCAATTTAAGTTTAACTTGGTCGGGCGAAAGACGAGGTTCTTTTTCAAGCATAAGCGCGGCAAGCCCAGCAACCATTGGCGTTGCAACGCTTGTTCCGCTCATTTTTGTGTAGTCGGAAGAAGACAAATTTGAGCAAGAAGTTATGTTAACGCTTGGCGCAACAACATCGGGTTTATATCTTCGAAGCGCGGGCCCTCTTGAAGAGAAAGGAGCAATTGAAAATTCTTTTATATTAAATTCTCCGTTTTCGGCTCGATTATCGTTAAATCCGCCAACAGTAATTATTCTTGGGCTAATCCCTGGCGACTTTATCGTTTCAAATTCGGGTCCGCTGTTCCCCGCCGCCGCAACCATCGTTATTCCCTTGTTCCAAAGCGCTTCTGCCCCTTTCATAATTGGGTCGTTAATTCCAAGCGGCTCGCTTCCAAAACTCATGCAAACAACCTTAATGTTAAATTTCTTTGCATTGTCATAAATCCATTGCATTGCCTCCAAAATATTAACTGCATTTGCTTCTCCATCTCCATTAAGTGCTTTAATTGAAATGATGTTGCTCTTTGGAGCAATTCCCGAAAATTTTCCGCCGCTCATAATTCCGTTTCCGCTTCCAACGCCCGCAACAAATGTTCCATGCCCATTGTCATCATATGGTCTTTTTTTGTTTGAAACTAAATCTATGAACGAAATAATCCTGTCCTTTTTAAGCATAAAATCAAGATGGGGCGCAATTCCCGTGTCGATGTAGGCAACCGTAACCCCCTCGCCCGAAAGCCCGTTTTCAGATGTTAAAATTTTTCGCGCAGTGTTCATAAGCGCAAGAACATTTGTTTGACGCGTCACACTTTTAATCCAACTTTTATTACAACCGTCAATAAGTTTGCTTGAATTTGTTTTTAACGCAACCGCTCCAATTATTGGAAGCTCCATAACAATTTCATCGCCAAAAAAATTTCGCGCTTTGTTAAAATCGCTCACATAAGCAATGCACTCAACATTATTTTTTAGGTTTAAACTAACAACTTGAAAAAGTTTCGATTCAATTTTTCTGCTGGCTCTCATTTGTTTTCCTTTCACTCAATTTGTTTTAATAACTTATCAATATTTTTAATTTGGTCGGGCGAAAGCATTGGCTTAATTCCTTCAATTTGATTAGCAAGATTTTCAAAGTTAAATTCGCCGTTTTGTTTTTGTTTTTCAACCTGGCTAAAAAGTTCGCTAAGAAGCTGGTCTTGAGAAAACTTTGAATAATGCTCAACCTTCTTTCGAAGTTCCTCCTCGGTTGGCTTTTTCTGGTCAAATTTAACATTTTCCCTTTCAATTTTTGGATTTTCTTTTGCAAATTCAAAAAGACTTTTTGTCATTTTACCTCCACTTTTTAACTAAAATATTATATGTTTCATATATATATAATGTTTAAAAGGAATTCGTATGGATTTTAAAAATCTTCTTTCTGCGCTTGGGCTTTTTTCAAGCCCGCCGCAACAAACCATTGAAAAAAATGAGCAGCAAAACCAGTTTTCAAGTTACTTTCCCGCCGATGTTTTAACGCCACAAAACGAAAATGTTTCTTGCTTGAAAGATTTTTCGTCTTGTTCTCTCTCGGACTTAAACAACTTCCAGCAGCAAAATCAACCGCCTTTAAATCAAGGAGGACTTTCTTTGCAAACCCTTTTGCCTCTTCTTCTGCTTGCAATAAGCGGAAAAACAAACGTTGGGCAAATTCTTTCAAAAATCAGCGCGCTTTCGCCAGAACTTAAAAATCTTGAGCCGCTAACCAAACTTTTAACAAAAAACGAAGAAAAACCTTCTTCGCCTTCAATAGACAGTTATAAGAGAATTCAATGAGTGAAAGAATAAATATAGTAAGTTTATCACATCATAATAATATGAAAACAATCGTTTTAACAGGCGGAGGAACAGCCGGTCATGTTATGCCAAATCTTGCGCTTGTTCCAGAACTTGAAAAGCACTTTTCAAAAATTGTATACATAGGAACAAACGGAATTGAAAAACAACTTGCCAAAAGCGCAAATCTTGAATTTAAACAGATTGAAGCAGTTAAATTTGTTCGAAGTTTAAGCCCAAAAAATCTGCTTATTCCCGCAAAACTTTTTCGGTCGATTTCGCAAGCAAAAAAAATTCTTAAAGAAATTAACCCATCGGTTGTTTTTTCAAAAGGCGGCTATGTTTCAATTCCTGTTGCAATTGCCGCAAAAAAACTTGGAATTCCAGTTTTAACACATGAAAGCGATCTTTCTCTTGGGCTTGCAAACAAAATTATTTCCCACTATGCAACCCTAACTTTAACAGCATTTGAAAAAACAGCAAAAGGGAAAAAGAAATTTGTTTTTTCTGGCTCGCCAGTTCGAAATCAAATTTTCAAAGGCGATAAATCAAAAATTAAAGCAAACCTTTCGCGAAACAAAAAAACTGTTTTGTTTTTTGGCGGAAGCCTTGGCGCAAAAGCAATTAACGAAACCGTTTTTTCTTGCCTTGGCATTTTAACAAAAAAATATAATGTGCTTCATATAACGGGAAAAGGAAAGAAAAAGGAACTTAAATTTCCAAACTATTTTGCCGTTGAATACACAAACGAAATTGAAAACTTTTTTAACGCAGCCGACTATGTTGTTTGCCGCGCGGGCGCGAACTCCGTTTTTGAACTCCTTGCTCTTTGCAAACCAATGCTTTTAATTCCTCTTCCAAAAGCAGAAAGCCGCGGCGACCAAATTGACAACGCAAAATATTTTAAAGAAAAGGGAATGTGCGAAGTTTTATTCCAAGAAAATTTAAATTGTGAGAATTTAATTAAATCGTTAAAAAATTTGGAAAATAATTCAAAAATAATTCAAAAAAACATAAAAAAACAAGAAATTAAATCGCCAAATAAAAAACTTGTTGAAATTATTGTTGAAAATTCAAAATAAAAAAAGAGCAAAGATTAGTTGCTCTTTTTATTTTTTATTTATTTTTCAATTCCATTTTTTATTTTTGCGTTTTCTTGCGCTTTAAGCCATTTGCCGCAAGGGCTTTCCTTAAGTCCGCCACCAGTTAAATAATTAAAGCGTGACGTGAAATCATTTCCTTTTAAGGAAATAAGATTTGAAACAACAAGCAAAGGATATTCAATGCTGTTCCCTTTGCAAATTATTTCGTCAACGCTTTTGGCGCTTTCTAAATTTGGAAAAAACTTTTCTGAAATTTGTTTTTCTTTGCATCCTCTCAAACTTTCAAGTTTGTTTGAAATCCACTCTTGATTTTCGGCTGTGAGAATTAAATCCTCCGCCTTAACAAAAGAGGTTAAAATTTTTTCAAACATTTTTTGCGCACTTGCAAAACTTGTTTCATTTGACGAAAGGTTGCAAGGTTTAATTTTGTTTAAATCCTCCATCATCTCGCCAAAATCTTTATAAACAAAATTTTTGTGCATTATTTTTTCCATTTGCTTTTTGTCATATTTTTCCTTTTCGGCGTCAATAATTTCTTTTGCCTTGTCATATCCCATATCTTTGAAAATTTCAAAAGTTATGTCATACATCTTGGAATGCGAATGCATGTATGCTTTTTTAATTCCTTCATAGTTTTTCGTTCTGTAATCTTCAACAACATCTGCATACGTCGAATAAATAAATTCGCTTTCGCTGTCATAAATCAATGTGTCATTGTCTCTAATTATTTTGAAATCTGTATTTAAATCCATTTTTCCCTCGCCTTTATAAAAATATTATAAACTTTTTAATGTAATAAGTCAATATTCCACATCTTAAAAACCCTTCCAGAAGCATCTTTTCATAAACTTCTCCTAATTATCTTATCATAAAAATGCTAAAACAGATATCTTTTTTAGCATTAAAAAGCAAATGATATTAAAAACAGGTTGTTAAACCCTGCTTTGTTTTGAAACATTAAGGCAAACGCCAATTGCGCTCATAAAAACAACAAGCGACGTTGAGCCGGCGGAGATGAACGGAAGAGGAAGACCTGTTGGAGGAATCATGCCGCTAACAACAAAAAGGTTAATTATAACTTGAATTGAGATAACGCTTGCAACACCTAAAACAAGAAGCGCGCCAAAACGGTCTTTTGCTCGTTTTGCAACGCCAATTAAAAGGAAAACCAAAATTGCAAAGCAAACAACAACAAGGGTTGCACCAAAAAATCCCAGTTCTTCGCCTATAATTGAAAAAACAAAGTCACTTTCCGAAAATGGCAAAAACAAATATTTTTGTCTTGAATTGAAAAGTCCAACGCCAAACATTCCGCCGCTTCCAAGAGAATATAGCGATTGAATAAGTTGAAACCCCTCTCCTTGCGGATTTGCCCACGGATTTAAAAACGCCATAAATCTTTGAATTCGATATGGCTCCATAATAATCAGCGCAGGAACAGCCGCGGCAGCGGGAACACCCAGAATTAAAAAATGCTTAAGTTTTGCCCCGCCAACAAAAAGCATAAACAACATAACAAGCCCCATACACATTGTTATACTCATATTTGGTTCAAGAATGATTAAAACACAAAATCCAATTCCAACGCCTAGAACCGGCAAAAGAGATTTAAATTTTCCAATTGTTTCGTAATGTGACGAAAGATATTCCGCGGCAAAAAGAACGAACGCAAACTTTGCAAATTCGCTTGGCTGAATTGTGAAAAACCCAAGATTAAGCCAGCGCTTCGCTCCATAGTTTTCAACTCCAATTCCCGGAATGAAAACAAGGGAAAGCAAAATTGCACTAACGACAACTCCAATCCAACTAAACTTTTTAAGTTTCTCATAGTTTATTCTTGAAAAGATTAGCATTGCAATTGCTCCAAGAGCAACCCCAACAATTTGTTTTGTTAAATAGAAAAATTTATTGCCATAGCGATATTCTGCAACATAACTGCTTGCGCTGTAAACCATTATGCAGCCAAAAATTCCAAGGCCAAGAACAAGAAAATATATTAAAAATGTTTTTTTATTAAAATTAAATATTTTTTTAAAATGATTTTCTTGAATTTTTAATTTTTGATTTTCTTTTTTATTTTTTTCTTTATTTTTATTTATTTTATTAAAAAAATTATTTTTAAATGGATTTTTTAATATTTTAACATTATTTTTCATATTTTTCTCCATTTAATATGTAATTTTTAAAATATTCTCCTCTTTCTTCATAATTTCGAAATTCATCAAAACTTGCGCACGCAGGCGAAAGAACAATGTTTATTTTTTCGTTATTAAATTTTTCCCTATAAATTTCTTTTGCTTTCATAATTGCTTTGCCAAGCGAGGAAGCAACTTCAAAATTTTTAAAGCCCACCTCATTTGCCGCACAAGAAAGTTTTTCCTTTGTTGCGCCAAACAAAACTGCAAATGCAACATTGTTGCTTAAATTTTTAAAAAGATGAACAAAATTTTCGCCCTTGTCGCTTCCCCCAAAAAGCGCAATTGTTTTTCCGCCAAGCGCTTGCAAGTCTGCCAAAACACTTGCAACATTTGTTGCCTTGCTATCGTTAACATAACAAATGTTTTGCGTTTTTAAAACAATTTCAAGGCGGTCTTTAAGCGGCATAAAGTTTGAAACAACATTTTCAATTTGTTTGTTTGAAACGTTGCAAAGTTTTGCAATGCAAATTGCTGCAAGAATGTTTTCAAGATTTTTGCTTCCAACAAGTTTGATTTTTTCTGTTTTCATAACAAAAACATTTTCAAAGTTTTCTTTGAAATATATTTCGTCGTTTGAAATGTATGTTCCGTTATAGTTTTGGTTTTCAAACTGGTTGTTTAGCGAAAAGTAATATATTTTTGCTTTGCAATTTTTTGAAAGATTAAAAACATTCTTATCGTCATAATTGAAAACTGCAAAATCTGTTTCTGTTTGATTTCGAAAGATTTTTGCTTTTTGATTAACATAATTTTCAAAAGTTTTATGCCGCAAAAGATGGTCGGGCGCAAGATTTAAGATTGCCGAAATTTTTGGGCGAAAAGTTGTTGACGATTCAAGTTGAAACGAACTTGTTTCGCAAATGATGTTTGAATTTTCGCTTGAAACATTCCAAAGCGAAATTAAAGGGTTATCGGTGTTCCCAACATAAAAAGAATTTGCTCCCAAAATCTTTGTAAGCAAAATTGAAGTTGTTGTTTTTCCGTTTGTTCCAGTTATTGCAATTAAATTTCCCTTAACATTTTCAAAGCCAAGTTGAAGTTCGGAAATTGTTGGAACATTAAGTTCTTTCAAAGTTTTTGAAAGCGAAGTTTCCAAAGAAATTCCAGGGCTTAAAACTGCCAAATCAAGTTTTTCGGGTTTGAAGAAAAGTTTTTCGCCGTCTTGAAAGAAAAAGATTTTTGCGCCTTTTGCAAACAAAAATTTCTTTGCGGCGCTTCCCGTTAAGCCTTTCCCATAAACCAAAATTTTCTTTCTTTTAAATTGATTGTTTTTGCAAAAAATTTTCAAATTGAACTCGCATACATTGTTATTGCAATTGCAAGCGCACTCACTGCAATTGTTATAACTATATATACGAAAGTAATTCGATTTTCATTCACGCCCTTTTTCTCAAAATGATGATGAAGCGGCGCCATTAAAAACACGCGTTTGCCCGTTCTTTTGAAATGTAAAACTTGAATGCAAACCGAAAGCGCAGACGCAACAAACATAACCCCAATTATTGGAATTAAAAGTGTTGTTTTTGAAAAAACCGCAATTGATGTTAGAAGCCCGCCAAGAGCAAGCGAACCCGTGTCGCCCATAAAAATTTTTGCTTTGTAAACATTGAAACACAAAAAGCCAACAAGCGCCCCAAGCGCGCAGAAGCAAAGAATTAAAAGATTTCCTGTTTCCGCCGCCAAAATTGGCGTTGCAGCAAACTTTTCATAAATTAACAAAAGCCCAATAAAGCCAACTAAAAATGCGCTGCTAACTCCCCCGGCAAGCCCGTCAAGCCCGTCGGTTAGGTTAACACTGTTAACAACCGCAAGATAAACAAAAACAACAAAAGGAATGATTCCCCATTTAAGATCTATAACAATGTCCGTGAACGGAACAAATAAGGTTGAACCAATAAGATTTGAATAGTAAACATAAAAAGCAATTATAATTGCAATTCCAACCTGTCCAATAACTTTTTGATATGGTTTAAGACCAAGATTTTGTTTAAAACGAATTTTAATGAAATCATCTAAAAACCCAAGAATGCCATATGCAAGCATAACGGCAATTGAAACAGTTGCAAGTTGGAAATTTTTCGTGAAAAAGCAAAACGAAAACATAATTGTTATAAGAAAAATAAGCCCGCCCATTGTTGGAGTTCCGTCTTTTCCCTTATGCGCCTCAACATATTCCAAAACTGTTTGCGACGCTTTAAATTTTTTTGCAGCAAAAATAACAAACGGAGAAATTGCAACCGAAATTGCAAGGCAACTTAAAAAACAAATTAAATAGTAGTTCACTTTTCCCCCTTCAAACAAAAACTTGTTATGCTTTCAAATTTTTTTCAAAAAACTCGCGATGAAGATTCTCATTGAAATTTTTAACAACCTCAAAATCACTGTATGGGACATTAACGCCGTTAATGTCTTGATAGGTTTCTGCGCCTTTCCCAAGAATTGCAACGCAATCGCCTTTTTTTGCAAGCGTGAGCGCAAACTCAATTGCTTGCTCTCGGCTAACAAATCTAGTATGCGCAGTTTTTTCCATTCCAATTTCAATGTCATCTAAAATAAGTTCCGGATTTTCAAATCGTGGATTGTCTGTTGTTAAAACAACATAATCGCTAAGTTTTTCCGCAATTTGCCCCATTTTGTGTCGTTTGTCTTTATCTCTGTTTCCGCTGCATCCAAAAACAGTTATAATCTGTTTAAATTTTAGCTCGCGAATTGCATTAAGCGCTTGCTCAATTCCGTCGGGAGTGTGGGCAAAATCTATGAACGCAACAACTCCGTTTGAAAGATTAAATCTGTTAAGCCGCCCCTCAACCCCCAAAAGTCTTTCAAGTCCATTTTTAATTTGTTTCGTGCTGCACCCAAGCATTGCCGCAACCGATGCTGCCGCAAGGCTGTTATAGATGTTAAACTCGCCAATCAAGTTGCTTTCAACATCAAAAACATTGTCTAAAATGTTAACAATAAATTTATTTTTTCCATTTTTGTTCCCAATTTTTGCAGCAAAAACATCGCTTGGATTGTTAAGCGAATATGACAAAAACGGAACAGTGATTGTTTCGGCAAGTTTTCTTCCAAATTCGTCGTCAAAATTTAAAACAGCGCTTTTAATTTTGTTTCCCTCAAAAAGTTTAAATTTTGCTCGCTTATAGTTTTCCATTGTCTTAAAAAAGTCCAAGTGGTCTTGCGTTAAATTTGTTAAAACTCCAACTTCAAAAACAATTCCTTCGGTTTTGTCGAGAGCAAGCGCATGCGCGCTGACCTCCATAACAACATATTCAACGCCAAAATCCACCATTTGTTTAAGAAGTTTAAAAAGAAGTTGTGGATCTGGCGTGGTAAGTCTCGTTTGAAAAAACTGTTTCCCAATGAACGCTCCTTGCGTTCCAATAAGCCCAACTTTTTTCCCGCTTTCTTCCAAAATTGATTTAATTAAAAACGAAGTTGTTGTTTTTCCGTTTGTTCCCGTAAGCCCAATAATTTTAAGTTTTTTTTGCGGATTATCATAGAAACAAGAAAAAACTTTTGAAAGAGCCTTTCTTGTTGACGAAACAATAATTTGAGGAATGTTAACTTGAACTTGCTTTTCGCAAAGAATTGCCGCCGCGCCATTTCTTTCTGCGTCTTTGGTAAAATCGTGTCCGTCGGAGTTTTCCCCGCGAATGCAAACAAACAAAGAACCTTTCGTAACTTCTTTGCTGTTATACGTTATATCAAAAATTTCATGGTCAGTTTCCCCAACCACATTTGCATCTAAATTTTCAATTAATTTTTCAAGCTTCATATCCCCTCCATTTTCCAATTCTACACCATAAAAGTTTGAAAAACTTTGGAAAGGCAAAAGAAGCAATAAAAACAAAAAACTCGCGTTTCTTTGCCAATTTTCCCCTAAATTAATCTTATTTTTAAAATATTTAAAATATACTACAAAAAAAATTGCTCAAAATTTGGGCAACTTTTTTAATTTGAAAGTTTTTTGTCGAAACGCGCCTGGAAGTTTTCTTTAAGAAGTTTAAGAGCAAGCCCCGTTCCTTCGCCGCTTAGTTTAAGCGTTTCAAGTTTTTCAAAAGGACAATCTGCCGCAAGGCGCATCATTGAATGGGTTAGCGCCGAAATCTCTTCGCAATTTGGTGGCTTACAGCCGCTGCAAACAATTGCTCCGTCAACTGGCGAAAAAAATCTTTTTTGAAGAAAAGGTTCTCCGCAGGAAGCGCAACGGTCGAGCGACAAACGATAGCCCATGGCTTCAAAAATTTTAATTAAAAAGCGCATTTCCAAAACTTCTGGTTTAACATTCCCATATGCAAGCGCTTGAAGAGTTTTAAGAGTTTCCAAAAACAAAGGCTCGTTGCTTAAATTTTCGCGTCCAACTGTTTTCAAAATTTCCAAAACCGCGCAGCCCGCAAAATATTTGTCAATGTCGCTTGTTATGTTGTGGAATGTTTCAATAACATTTGCCGAAGTTATTGTTTGAAATTCGCCTTTTGAAACAACATCAAAATCGGCAAAACAAAAGATTTCTTTTGCTGGCTTAAGTTTTGCGTTTGGTTTTTTAACGCCAACAAGTTTTGCATAAACAATTCCCTTTTCAAGCGTGAAAAGAGTTAGGAGTTTATCTGCTTCTTTGAAGTCCTTTGCCGAAATAACAATTCCTTTAAGCCTTTCTTCTGCCATATAATTATATTATACCACTTTCTTTTATTTCGAGCAAAAAAAACAAAGCAACGCTTGCTTTGTTTTTATATTTAATTTATTTTACATTGAATAGTCTTCGCTTGAATATGTCTGAATTTGATTAAGTTTTTCGGTTCTTGCTTGAACATAGGCATGATATGCACTAATTGCTTTCATAGGGTTTGACGAAAGAGTTGCAGAAATAAAAGCATTCCAAGCCCTTTCGGATTTTGGGCAAACATTATATGGCATTTCATAAATTGAATTGTATTTCATATCCCCTCCAAAAGCATTTCATTCCTTCCTTTATCTTATGATTTTGTTAATTCAATTATACACTTTGAAAATTAAATTTGTAAAACTTTTACCGTGTTTTTTTGTTAATTTTTAAAAGTTTGGTGGCTTTAACCAATTTTTTAAAGCTTAAATTATAATATAAACTTACAAAATATTAAGCGCTTTCCCGCGCCAATTGGGAAAGGGAGAATTTGTTTTTCTCATTATATTATATGCTTTGAAATGTTAAAACTGCTAATGCAACGCTTGCGCCAACAATTGGGTTGTTTCCCATTCCAATAAATCCCATCATATCAACATGGGCGGGAACGGACGAACTTCCTGCAAACTGTGCGTCGCAGTGCATTCTTCCCAACGTGTCGGTAAGCCCATAACTTGCAGGGCCCGCAGCAACGTTGTCTGGGTGGAGCGTTCTTCCTGTTCCCCCGCCAGAAGCAACCGAGAAATATTTTTTGCCATGGTCAACGCACCATTTTTTGTAGGTTCCGGCAACTGGATGTTGGAAGCGAACAGGGTTTGTTGAATTCCCAGTTATTGAAACGTCAACGCCTTCGTGAATCATGATTGCAACACCTTCGTTAACATCGTATGCGCCATAAATTTTAACATTTTTGCTTTCTCCGTTTGAAAATGATTTTTCTTCCAAAACGTGAAGTTCTCCTGTTTTTTGGTCATATTTTGTGTTAACATACGTGAACCCTTTAATTCGCGCAATGATGTAGGCAGCATCTTTTCCAAGCCCGTTTAAAATAACTTTTAAAGGTGTTTTCCTAACATTATTTGCTTTTCGAACAATTCCCATTGCCCCTTCGGCTGCTGCAAAACTTTCATGCCCAGCAAGGAAGCAAAAACATTTTGTGTTTTCGCTTAAAAGCATTTTTGCAAGGTTTCCATGCCCAATTCCAATTTGGCGCCTGTCGGCAACAGAACCGGGAGCACAAAATGCTTGCAAACCTTCGCCAATTGAATCGCAAATTGAATCCAGGTTTTTTTCATTGTTCTTAATTGCAATTGCAACGCCAAGAGTGTATGCCAAAACTGCGTTTTCAAAGGCAATTGGTTGAATTCCTTTAACAACTGACTCAACATCTATTCCTTTTGAAAGGCAAATTTCCTTTGCTTCGTTAAGGCTTGCAATACCGTGTTTTTTCAAACATTTGTTAATGTTTTCTGTTCTAAGTTCGTCCATCTTTCGCCTCCCTATTGCTTTCTTGGGTTAATAACTTTAACCGCTTCGCCAAATCTTCCATAGGTTTTAGTGCTGTCCTTAATTGCCTCTTTTGGATCTGTTCCGTTTTCCAAAAGTTTCATAAGTTTTCCAAGCGAAACATATTCATAGCCAATAATTTCGCCGTTTTCGTCCAACCCTTCTTTTGTTATATATCCTTCGGTTAAATTAAGATAGCGCGTTCCAAAGATATCGTTTGAATAGATTGTTCCAACTTGGCTAACCTTGTTCCCTCCAAGATCTTCCATTGCCGAACCAACTTCAAGCCCGCCTTCGCTGAAAGCGGATTGGCTTCGGCCATAAACAAGTTGCAAAAAAACTTTTTTCATTGCGTCGTTAATTGCGTCGCAAACAAGATCGGTATTAAGCGCTTCCAAAAGCGTTTTCCCAATCAAAATTTCGCCTGCCATTGCTGCGGAATGAGTCATCCCGCTGCAACCGATTGTTTCAACAAGTGCTTCGCGAATTATTCCATTTTTAACATTGATTGTAAGCTTGCATGCTCCTTGCTGAGGCGCGCAAGTTCCAACGCCGTGGGAAAACCCGCTTACGTCCTCAATTTTTTTTGACGAAACCCATGTTCCTTCTTCTGGAATTGGCGAAGATCCATAGGAATTTAAATTTTTAACTTTGCACATTTCGTCCATATTATCTCCTTATTGTTATTTTAACAAAATTGAATGTTTTTACAAACAAAAAGAAAAAGAATGTTAAAAAAATATTTAAAGAAACTTTTTCCAAAAAAATTCAACAAAAATATAAATTTTTAATACTTTTTTAAAATTTTTAAACATTTTTTAAATAAATTATATTAAATTCAACATTTTTTGTGATAAAATAAAAATATGAGAATTTTGTTAACAATTTCATATAACGGCAAAAATTATGTTGGCTGGCAAAAACAAAAAAACGGGAAAAGCGTTCAAGAAACAATTGAAGGCGCGCTTTCCTTTTTGCTTGACCAAAACATTGAAATTTGCGGAAGCGGAAGAACCGACGCAAAAGTTCATGCTCTCGGCCAAACAGCAAGTTTCGACGCAACAAGCGAGAGATTTCAAAAAAACTTTTGCAACAAAAATTGTTTAAACTCTAAAAAACTTATTGCCGCTTTAAACGCAAACCTACCTTTCGACATTAAAGTTACTGGCGCAAAAAAAGTTTCGCCGTTATTCCACGCAAGGTTTAATGTTAAACAAAAAAGATATCTTTATCGACTTTCTTGGGAAGAAACACCCTTCAACCAAGGTTATGTTGGAATTGTTAAAGAAAAGCCAAACGTGAAAAAAATTGAAAACGCTGCAAGGTTTTTAATTGGTGAGCACGATTTTTCTTCTTTTTGCAGCGCAAAGGCAGAAATAAAAGATTTTGTTCGAACAATTTTTAAGATTAGGTTAACAAAAAAACATAACGAGCTTGATTTTGAAATTTGCGGAAATGGTTTTTTATATAATATGGTTCGAATTATTGTTGGAACTCTTTATGAGGTTGGAACTGGAAAACGAACGGCGGAAAGCATTTGCGAAATTTTGGACGCAAAAGACAGAACAAAAGCAGGGAAAACAGCCCCAGCGGAAGGACTTTATTTAAAGGGGGTTAAATACTAATGAACGAACACGACATTTTTAAAAGATATGAAAACGACGAAGATTTTAAGATGTGCGACCTTTCAAGCGCCGATCTTCAAGAGATTTTTGAAGAGAACGCCAAATCTTCAAAAAATTTTAAAGACAAATATTTCGATTTTTATGACGACATTAAATCCCACACAAAATCCGAGCCTCAAGATTGGTAGGGAAAAATATAAAAGTTTTTTAAGTTAAATTCAAAATTTAACAAATTAAAATATGGACATATTTTCATATGTTTAAGGAATAAAAAAGAACGCGTTTTTGCGTTCTTTTTTGATTTTGAAAATTCCAGTTTCGTAAAATTATCTCTTGCTGAATTGTGGAGCTTTTCTAGCCTTTTTAAGACCATATTTCTTTCTTTCTTTCATTCTTGAATCTCTTGTTAAGAAACCAGCTTTTTTAAGTTCTGGGCGAAGGTTTTCTTCTGCCTTAATAAGAGCTCTTGAAATTCCGTGGCGAATTGCGCCTGCTTGACCTGTGAATCCACCGCCAACAACATTAACTTGAACGTCATATTTTGTTTCGTTTCCTGTTAATGCTAATGGTTGACGAACGATGTATTTTAAAGTGTCAAGGCTAAAATATTCATCAATGTCTTTCTTATTGATTGTTATAACGCCGTTTCCGTTTGGAATTAAACGAACTCTAGCAATTGCTTTTTTTCTTCTTCCTGTTCCAAGATAAGCATTTGTTTTTGCTTTTAATGTTGGTTTAACAGTTTTCTTTGCTTCTGCCATATTAGTTTCTTCCTCCCTTAAGTGTTATAAGTTCTGGTTGTTGTGCCTCATGTGGGTGCTCTGCGCCTTTATAGATTTTAACTTTTCTTGCCATGTCGCGTCCAAGAGCATTTTTTGGAAGCATTCCTTTGATTGCACGAAGAAGAGCAACATCAGATTTTTCTTCCATCATTTTCTTGAATTGAGTTTCTTTAAGACCACCTTGGTAGCCAGAATAAGTTTTAAAATATTTTTGTGTTAATTTTTTTCCTGTTAAAACTGCTTTATCGGAATTGATAACAATAACATAATCGCCTGTGTCAACGTTTGGAGTGAAAGTTGGTTTGTTCTTTCCTCTTAAAATTGCAGCAACTTGGCTTGCAAGACGACCAAAAGGCATTCCATTTGCATCAACTAAATACCATTTTCTTTCAACAGTTTCAGGATTTGCCATATAGGTTTTCATTGATTTTTCTCCTTAAAATTTTAATCCGCTTTGAAAAGTGTTCGCGCAAATTCCAAAACTTCCTAAATTTGTGGTTCAAATTTTTTGCAAAGGGGCTAGCAATGCAAAGAAAAAGAACGCCCAAAGACTTAGACAATCAATAATATAGCCCATTTAACAAACTTTGTCAATCCTTTTTAGCAAGTTTTTAACAAAATTTTCTGTATACTTAAATCTTTGTTCGTTCGCTAAATTAAAGGAAGAATTCATCTATTTTTCGCCTTCAACTTCGCTGTCTTGCTCCTCGTTGTTTTCCCCGCTTGCCCCATCATTTTCAATAAGGTTATTTTCGCTTTGACTGTTTTCGCTTTGCGCCAAAGCCGCTCTTTTTAAAACAATTTTATCTTTAATTAAATAGATAAGACGGAAACAATAATATAGCAAAACGCAAACAAGAATGAAAATCGCATAAACAATAAGTTGCAAAACAGGATAGAAAGTTGCATATCCAATTTTAAAGTTGATGTCGAAAAGCGCTTTCGTGAATGGAATCATTTTTATTGCAACATCTGGAAGGAACATAAACAAGAAATTTGCCTCATAAATTCCTTTTCCAGTTGCCGAAGCAATTGCGTTAAACATTGTTCCAAGCGCAAAAACAGAAAGGAAATAAATTGTGAAACCAATTAAACAATCACGAAGAGCAAACTTATCGAGCCTTGGGAAAATCCCAAATAAAAGCGCAAGAATTGGAACAATTAAAACATTGCTGTGTTCAAAAATAAAGTGCATATTATAGTAATAGAAAAAGCCTTTCCCTTCCAAATCTGGCTTTGCAATTGCAAACAGAACACCAACAACATTTATAATAACTGTGAAATTGAAAATCTTTTTATTTTTTGTTATAAGCGAAAGAATGATTAAATAGGCTCCAAGATTGCAAAGTTGCAAGGGCAAACGTTTTATATTAAGCGAAATTGCACCAAACATTTGGTTATACTGCATAAGAAGGGAAAGCGCAAGCACGAAAAGAACAACCATTTTAACTTCACTGCTTTGTTTTCTAAATCCAAAATAGAGCGCAGCCAAAGTTCCAAAAAGAAGGAAAATCCAAAGAAAATGAAGCCAACTATATGCGCTTAAAATAACATCTGTTTGCCCGAAAAGATATTGAGGAACATAAACGGGAATCGACGCAAGAATTATAAGAGGCAACGCAATAAAATAGTTTCTCCATTCAATTTTATCGTTATATTTAAACAAATGATTTTCGTTTATTGCAAGAATAATTGGAATTGTTAACTGCAAAACAATTATAATCGCAAACCAAACCGCTCTAAACGCGGGATTGATTAAAAACGCACGAAAGCCCTCCGAAACAGGAAGCGAATTAAGGCCTTTTCCCGCGGCGCTTGTGAAACAATCAAGATATTGCGCAAAGCACGCAATTTGAGCAATTGTAACAGCAACGCAAAAGGTTATTGCAACATTTCGAACCGCCCTGTTTTTAAAGAAAACGGCAATTGGCAAAACAGAAAAGCAAGCCATTGAAAACCAGCGCAAAACAGCGTGTCCTTGCATAATTCCGCTTCCAAGTTTTTCTTTTGAAAGGCAAAGGTTAAATGAATCTGGAAGAAGAATGCTAAGCAGCATAATCGAACAATATATAACAACCAAAACCTTTAAAATTTTTGTTGTGACATTATGTAATTTTTCGCTGCTCTTAAATTTCCAAAATTTAAGCAAACAGAAAAGTCCAATGAGCAGTGCCGAAACGATTGGCACAAGAATATAAAACAAAAGCGCAACCATCTTATTTCCTTTTTTGTTTAATGTATCACAAAACTTGCCAAATTCAAAATAATGTTAAAACCCTATGCTTTTAAAGGCGCGTTTTGAACAATAAAAAAACTCGCAACTAAGGCGAGTTTAAATTTAGTTTGATAATTATTCAAAAATCATTATAATTAAAGCAACAAGAAGCATAACAAGCCCTAAAGCCTTAAGAGTTATGTATAACTTGTTATCGTTGTCAACAGGTTTCGATTTGTCTTTTCTTGCAACCATAGCAATTCGCTTTGCAAGCAAAATAATTGCAAAGCCAAGAATTGCCAAGATTAACCCTGTTATAACATGTGGCTTTTGAATTCTATCAATTAAACTTGTAAGATCAAGAGCGAGTAACGAAAAATTTAACATAATTTCATCTCCTAACTTAAAATCTAGTTTATTTTAGCACAAAGATTATAAAAAGACAATACCTTTTCGAAAGAAAACTTGGAACTAATGAAAAAAATTATAAATTTTCGACCACTTTTCTATTGTTTTCTTGCTCTTTTTGGAGCAATTCTTTTTGCAAAGCACATTTTCCTTTCAAATTGGGTTGTTATTGCAGTTTTCTTTTTAATTATCTTTACAATTGTCACAACCTGCTTTTTAAGGAAAAAATTAAAAATTCTTGTTGCAATTTTGGCTTTCATTTTCCTTGGATTAGGTCTTTATGGCCTTGAAATGAGTTTCTTTTCTCAGCCAAAAATTCCAAATGGATCAACTCTTTATGGTCGCGTTGAAAATGTTTCAACCTACGATGAAATGCAATACATAATTTTGAAAGATGTTAAGGTTAACAACAAGCCCCTTTCAAAAAATGTTCGCCTAAAACTTTATGGTGCACCATATCTTTCCGACGGCGACGAAATTTTGCTTGAAGCAAACTTTTTAAGTGTTTCTGGGCTTAATAAAGACGGCAGCGTTAACAGTTCGCTATATAAAAACGGGTGCTACTATACGGCAACAAAAATTTCACGAAGCAACGTTGAAATTCTTGGAAACACAAAAACATTAAGCCAAAAGTTTCGATCTGCAGTTAAAGAAAAACTCTTAAAGCATATGAGCGAAGAGAATGCAAACATAACCTATGCAATGCTTTTTGGCGACAAAAGCGGAATTGACAACGAAACAAGAAACGATTTCCAAATTAGCGGAATTGCTCATATTCTTGCTGTTTCAGGTTTACATGTTGGGCTTGTTGCGGGGCTTCTGGCTTGGATTTTAAAAAAATGCCACGCGAAAAATTGGCTTAACTTAATAATCACTTCCGCGGTTTTAATTTTCTACTGCTATCTTTGCAGTTTTTCGCCTTCGGTTGTTAGAGCAACAATAATGTCAATTTGCCTTTTGCTTGCAAACTGCCTTGGAAGAAGATATGACAGTCTAAGTGCAATTGGTTTTTCAGGCTTACTTCTTTTGCTTGTTCGCCCTCTTTATGCCTTTGACATTGGTTTTCAATTAAGCTTTGGGTGCGTTATAGGAATAGCAATTTTCTATCGAAGCGTCTACTCCTTCCTTAGAAAGCCAATTAAAAAATTTATTCTCCCAAACTGGATTGCAAAACCGGTTTCTGTTTCAATTTCTTCTCAATTTTTGATTTTACCTGTTTTGATTAACTATTTCGACGGAGTTTCTTTCCTGTCGCTTTTTGCAAACTTAATTATTGTTCCAATTTTCACGGTTGCGTTCACGGCTGCTTTCGTTGCAACGCCTCTTGTTTTTATTTGGAGCGGATTTGGAAACATTTTCTGGTTCTCAAATCTTCTTCTAACATCTATTAAAACAATTGCAAGTTGGGTTGCAAGCCAAACATGGTCGATAATTCCACATTTTAAATTTGCATTTGCCGCATTTGTTAATTTCTTTGCTCTTATGTTTGTTTCAAGCAGGTTGTTTTTTGCACGGCGAAAAGCAAAACTTTTAACCTGCTTAATTCTCGTTTGCTCAACAGTTTTAACAATTGGCCTTTTGCAATTAACCTAAAAATGTGTAATAATAGAAAAGGAGAAAAGTATGAAATTTATTGAACTTCCACAAAAACTTAAACAACAAGTGCTCCCCCTCTACATTCTAAAAGGAGATGACGAATTTGTTATTGCAAGCGCAATTAAGCACATTTCAAACGCTTGCGGAAACGAAATGAGCGATTTTAACAAAACCTATTTCGATAGCGAAAATTTTTCGGCTCAAAAGGTTCAAGAAGCAATTGAAATGCTCCCTCTTGGAACCGACAGAAAATTCGTTTTAATTCGCTCTGTTGGAAAACTTTCCGAAACGGACAAGAAAAATCTTTCCGCTTCTCTTTCGTCAATTCCCCCTTCAACAACTGTCGTGATTATAAACAGCGAAGCTTGGAAATTTTTAAAGGTTGGCGAAATTGTTGATTGCGGCAAACTCGGACAAGACATTTTGGAAAAATATATCCGTGTTGAACTTAACAAGAAAAATCAAAAAATAACACCCGATGCCCTTAAAGCGCTTGTTGAAATTTGCAGTTACGACATGACAAAAATTTCTTGTGAACTTAAAAAGGTTTCGGCATATTGCGAAGATGAAATTGGGCAAAACGATGTTAAAGCGCTTGTTGAGCCAGACTATGAATATCAAATTTTTGAACTTAGCGAAAGTCTTGGGAACAAGAATGCATCGAAAAGTTTAATGCTCCTTTCCTCATTTTTACAAAAGAAACAACCTGTTCAAGTTTTGTTTTCTTTAATTGCAAACCATTTCCGTCGAATTGCCCACGCAAGTTTCTCATCTCTTTCAAACAGCGAACTTGCGAACCTCCTTGGCGTTAAGGAATATGCAATTGTTAAAGCAAAAGAACAAGCAAAGTCCTATTCCAAGGCTCAACTTAAAAACATTTTGGAAGTTTTGGAGAATGTCGACAATATGGTTAAAAGCGGGAAAATGAGCGCAGAAAACGCAATTTACTACGTAGTTTTTAAAATTTTATATTGTTAAATAAAAAAGCATAAGAGAAAAACTTATGCTTTTTTTAAATTATATCAACCTCATGTTTAAATTTTTGTTTTGCTTTTTTCGAAAGTGGACGACGATTGAAAAGCTCTAAAATTTTTGGCATATTATCAATTGCTGCGCGATAGCCTTCCTCAATCATATCGTCATAGCCTTCCATTTTTGTTGACTTAAATCGTTTTGTTTCAGGCTGAAGAACAACGTCGCCAAACTCATAGCCAGTTTCGGCATTCTTCTTCATAAGAATTCGAATTGTTGCGCCAAGAACATCAAAATATTTTGCCGATTTTGCCCCATAATTTCGCGAAGGGTTAACATCAACAGCAACAACATAATCGCAATCGAAAAGTTTTGGAACATTTGAAGGGAGCGTGTTTTGAAGCCCCCCGTCGAAAAGCAATCGATCTTCAAATTGAACTGGTTGAAAAATTGCCGGAACGGCGCAACTTCCCGCAACAGCGCGAGCCAAATTCCCTTTTGTTATAACACATTCATTTGTTGAAAGAATGTCAACCGCAACAATTGCAAGCGGAATTTTACAATCTTCAACGTTAATGTCGCCAACGGTGTTTTTAACAATATCTTCAATTCCGTCGGTTGGCGAAGGCATAAGCGGAATTTTAGATTTCCGAATATCTTTTTCCTTAAAATTCTTTGCAACATTATACATTTGTTCAAATGTCCAATTATTTGCATAGAATGCGCCAACAAGCGAACCCGCGCTTGTTCCCGCAACATAATCAAATTTAAGACCATATTCTTCAAATGCTTTAATTGCGCCAAGATGCGCAAACCCTCTTGCGCCGCCTCCTCCAAGAGCAAGCCCAATTTTAACTTTCTTGTGTTTTATAAGTGAAATTTTTTTATTAAACTCTTTAATCTTCTCAAACATACTTATATTATAATCCAATTCCAAGATTTAAAGCAACCTTTTATTGAGCAATCAAGAACAAAAAAACCGCGAAATTCGCGGTTTTTATTTGCTAATCTAATTATTGAGCATCTGTTGTTGTGTCGGTTTCTGGTTTAACTTCGGTTGCTGGTTCTTCAATAACTTCTTCAACAACTTCTTCTGCTTCAACTCTTTCTTCTTGTTCTTGAGCAGCTTTCAATGCTTCAATTGCTTCTTCAGTTTCTTTAATATCTGCTTTTAAAGTTTCGTTGTTAGCTGTAAGAATGTTAAATGTGTTTTCCAAAATTGGATATCTGTCTTTATTCGCAGTCATAACCTCTTCGCAGTGTTGAACAGAAAGTTTAAGCCCTTCAAGAAGGTCAAGTTCCTCGGAAAGTTTCTTTGCTTTTTCTTCGTCGATGTCGGCAATGTTGTTAACACCATAAAGAACAACTTTTTGTTTTGCAACAATTGCTTCTTTTCTTCTAAGCTTTCTTTCGTCGTTTTCAAGAGTTTTGCTTACTTTTCTAAGAGGAATATATTCTTTCTTAACTTTACGAAGTTCTTTTTCGTTTGCAGCAAGTCTGTCTTTTAAAGTTTCAAGTCTTGCTTCATATTCTTCAATATTTCCAGCAGGAACGTTAACTTCTTCTTTGCTGTTAAGTTCATTTTCAAGCTCTTCGTTTCTTGCTTGAAGTTTTGCAATTTCAGCTTCAAATTGAGTTCTAAGTTCTTCAATTGAAGGTTGCGCTTCAGTTTCTTCTGTTTCTTCAACAGTTTCTTCTGTTGTTGCTTCGGCTGCTGGAGCTTCTTCTTGAGCAGCTTCTGTTCCCTCGGCTGGAGCTTCTGCTTGCTCTTCGTCGCCAAACACAGCGATGTCTTCGTCGTCATAGAAGAAATTTTCGAATGGTTCATCGCTTCCGTCTGCTTGTTTTTGACGTCTTTCTTCAATCTTTTTAAGCATATTTTGTTTGAAGAGTTCTTCCTCTGCTTTAAGTTCGTCAACTTCTTCCGCTGGCTTTTCTTGAGTAGGTTCTTCTTTAACTTCTTCAACAGGAGCAACTTCTACTTTTGGTTCTTCGTCTTCTTTTGCAAAAGCATCTTTGTCTGCTTCGTCGAACTTAAATTCAAGTTCTTTTGTTTCTTCTTGTTTTTCGTCTTTTTCTTTTGAAGATTGCTTGTCTTTAACTTTTTCGCCGTTTTTCTTTCTTTGCCAGAAATGAACGTATTCAGGGTCTAAAACCGAAAGAACTAAGTCCCCAAGGAAGAAAATTAAAAATCCTCCAACAAGGATAATTCCGATGATAGCCAAAACTGAAATGAAAGCATCTCCAAATCCTGCGCCTAAAAATTCCATAATTTACCTCTCTTTTTAGATTATGTTAAATCGTGATTATAATAACACCAAGAGATTAATCTGTCAATACCCTTTTTATTATTTTTTCAAAAAATTTAACAAAAAACACAAAATTTTTCAAAAAAACAAGTTTTTTAAGTATTTTTTTGCATTTTTGAGCTAAAAACGTCGAAATTATCAATTTTTGTTTTAAACGGCAAAAGCGCCGAATTTCTTTCTTAAATTTAAAAAAGCCCTTTAAAAAAAGGCTTTAATGTTTGCTTGGTGGAAGCGGTGGGAGTTGAACCCACGTCCGAAAAAGTTTGCAGTGGCTTTTCTACGTGTGTAGTTCGTTTTAATCTTGCCTTAAATAAGTAACGAACAAAACTTGTTTAAAGCAAATCCTTGTTTTTTTCTTTCAAAAACTTTAAGGCGAAGCTTTTGAAGTTCCCTGCGAAAGTTTGATGCCCTTTGGCAAAAATGCAGGAATTTTTGCTAAGGACAGTTGCGCTAACTAAGCAGCAACAGCAAGATTTCTATTATCTGCGTTTATTTTGTTTTCCGTTTTATGGCAACCGGCTGCCACACGCTTTTTCCCCTCAAAATCTTTTCCGTCGAAACCAGTTACGCCCCCATATTAAGGGTTTTTAAAGTTTCCCAAGGCGAAAATTTTTGCTTGCACTTTCAATTTCCCTTTGCGCAGTTTTTTCTTTCAGGGTTTCTCGTTTGTCGAAAAGTTTTTTCCCTTTTCCAATTCCAATTTCAACTTTAACGAGATTTCCTTTTAAGTATACTTTTAAAGGAACAATTGTCAATCCTTTTTCCGAAACCTTTTGCGAAAGTTTCGCAATTTCGCTTTTTCTTAAAAGGAGCTTTCGCGTTCTTCTTGAATCTGGAACAAACGACGAAGATTTTTCAAAGGGTTTAATGAAAGCATTGATAAGAAAAATCTCATTCCCAACAACACGAACATAACTTTCGTTAAGACTTATTCCTCCAGCACGAATGGACTTAACTTCGCTTCCTTTAAGTTCAATTCCCGCTTCGGTGTTGTCGGAAATGAAAAAGTCGAAATATGCTTTTTTATTATTTGCAATAACCTTCATTTCCCCTCCTTTAGTTTATTATATCACTCAACAAGCAAAAATTCAATCTTTCTTGTTTCTAAATTTGATGCAATAACCTTAACTTTAAGACTTTGCCCAATTGAAAATCTTCTTTTTCGCCCTTTTAAAACAAATTTCTTCTCGTCGAACATATAGTCATCGGCTGGGAGCGACTCAATTTTGATAAGCCCTTCAACAGTGTTTTCAAGCTGAACGAAAATTCCAAAACTTGAAACACCCGAAATTTTTCCTTCAAAAACTTGTCCAATTTTGTCCTTCATAAATTTCGCTTTGAAAAGGTCATCCGCGTCGCGCTCGGCTTCATCTGCCTTTCTTTCCCTTTCGCTCGATTGGAACGCGCTGTCGATAACAAATTCTTCAAGGTCATAATTTCCCTTAAACGCCTTTCGAATTGCGCTTTTGTTCATATGCGCAGTTTCCAAAACATTGTTTGGGCATGATTTAAGAGCCTCTTTAATTATTCTGTGGATTGTAAGGTCTGGATAGCGACGAATTGGAGAAGTGAAATGGCAATAATATTGAAGCGCAAGCCCAAAATGCCCCAAACATTCCTCGCTGTATATCGCCTTTTCAAGCGCACGCAAAACAAGCGAACTTCCAACATCGCTAAACTCTGTTTTTGAAAGTTGCTTTAAAATTTTTTGAATATAGAGTGCATCAACCTTTTTGCTTTGTTTAATGTCAAGGCCAAAACTATTTAAAACATCAACAACTTCCATAACACGAATTTTTGATGGCTCGCCATGAATTCGATAAACAAAAGGTAAATCTAATTCGCAAAAAGTTTGCGCAACAACACGGTTTGCGAGAACCATAAAATTTTCAATTAGCTTATGGGAATTATCTCGTTCTCTTCGTCGAACATCAAGAACCTCGTTTCCGTCCATTTCGAAATATGTTTCTGGCAAATCAAGGTCGAGCGCGCCGGCTTTTTCGCGCGATTGCCCAATTTTAACGCTTAAATTGTTCATCTCAACAAGCATTTGTTCAATTTGCGGAGTTATTGGACTTATGATAAGTTTTTTAACATCGCTTGGCGAAAGGATTTTCTCGCTGTCAAAAAAGCCCCCGTCTTCGCAATTGCTGTTGTTTTGCAAAACTTCTTGAACTTGGTCGTATGTTAGTCTTGCGCTGCTTTTAATAACACTTTCAAAAATTTTAGATTCTTTAACTTCTCCAAACTTATCCACGGTCATCATAACCGAAAGCGCAAGTTTTTCTTCGTTTGGGTTAAGAGAACAAAGATTGTTTGAAAGTTGTTGTGGAAGCATTGGATAAACTCTCCCCGGGAAATACACACTTGTTCCGCGAACATAAGCTTCTTTATCGATTTCGCTGTTATATGGAACATAGTTCCCAACATCGGCAATGTGAACTCCAAGAACAAGATTTTCCCCATCCTTTTCAAGGCTTATCGCGTCATCAAGGTCTTTTGCATCTGCCCCGTCAATTGTTACGATAAGTTTTTCGGTTAAGTCGACACGTTGTTTTTTCGCTTCCTCAAAATCTGTTTTAAGAGATGCAGCCTCTTTCAAAACCTTTTCTGGGAACACGCTTGGAATTTGGTGCTCGCAAAGGATTGCATCAATTCCGTTTTCAACGTCTGTTCCTTTCATAATTTCAACAACTTTTCCAACAGGAAGCGAAACTTTTGAGCCTTCTGGCTGGAAGGTTATTTCCGCCTTAACAAAATCGCCGTCTTTTGCGTTTCCAATTTCTCTTGCTGGAATTAAAATTGGTTTTGAAATTTTTGGGTTGTTGCAAAGAACATAATAGTTCTCGCTGTCGAGCCTTGCGCCTTTAACAATTGCGTTGTTCCCTTTAACAAACTTTCCAACAACAACTTTGTTTGCGCGTTTTAAAATTTTAACAACCGCCCCGCTGTCTTTTCCTTCCAAGCGGAAAAGAACTTCGTCGCCGTCAAGCGCGCCAAAAAGCATACTTGCAGGAACAAAAACATCTTCCCTTGCTCCTTTCTTAAACTCAAAGCCTTGGCGACCGCTAAGTTTTGGAGCAATGAATGCAAAACCTTTTGGGTTTCCAGAAACTGTTCCCTTAAAAAGTCCAAGGGAACTTGGAACAACAAGTTCGCGTCTTGAATTTTCAACAAGTTCGCCGTTTGAAAGCATTTTGTTTATGCACTTTGCAACATTCTCTTTTGTTTCATCAAGAGAAGAGGCAAGTTCGGAAAGAAGTTGACCAAGATTTTTATATTTATGTTTTTCGTTTTTGATTTCTAAAAAAATTTGCTCATGAAGTTTCATAAGCAAATTTTATCACATTCAAAATATTAAATCAAAATTTTAAAGGGCGTTTTCAATTAAAATTGTAACAAAGAACAAAACAATTAAGATTGCAATTATTGAAGCCATTGCAATTGTTATCTTTTTCAAAATTCCTTCCTTTGTTTGACCTTTATTTTGCGAATAATAACTTTCTTGAACCCCAGTTATTGCGTTTTCGCCGCCTTCTTTTGTGTCTTGCATTAAAGTTGCAACAATTAAAGTTATTGCTGCCGCTGCAATTAAAAACATAAAAACATATCTAATTATTGGGAAAGATTTTGAAACCCATTCTGGTGCTAACGCTAAAAATTTCATATATTCTCCTTAAAAACTTACTAAGTTTATCACATAAAAATTAAAATGCAAACAAATTTTTAAACAAATGCTGCGCAGGAAACAAAAGCAACAAGCGCGCCAAACAAAATGCAAAGAATTAGTGGGGCAACACGAATTTTGTTCTTATCTGCGCTATACATTGGCTTTAAAAATCTAACCAAGCAAAGCAAACATAAAAGCGAAAGGATTGCAATTATAAGCGCCAAAACAGTTGTGTTAAGCCCTTTAAAGAACTTTGAAATTGAATCCCACCAATCTGTTAAGAAGTTTTCACCGCATAAAAATCTCATTTTCCTGCTCCTTTCTTGCCTTAATTATATATGATGTTTAGTAAAAAAGCAACATTTTCTTAAAAATAACTATTGACAAAATAAATTTCATGAAATATAATTTAGAAAAATAAGAGGTGAATTATGGCAATTAGAAATTACACAACAGGAAAAACTAAAATAAATTTTTCAATTAACACTTGTCCTCCAAAAATGACAAACGACGAATATAATGCTCGATGCGACAAGTTTGATAAGTTCGTTTTAGACATTAAAACAAAATATCAAGATGATTTAACAATTAAACAAATCAAAGAGCTTGGCTTAATTTTAAAAAACATTGTTGCTCCATTCCAATTTGGCTATTTAAACTTTTCGCCAGATGAAGTTCTTAAAATCGACACTGAAAACGCAAAATCAATGCTTTCAACTCTTAAAGCATTCCGCGACACATATCAAGAACAAAAAGACAGTTTGGAACAAGATTTTTAAGAAAAACAAAAACTCCCAAAAATTTGGGAGTTTTTTCATAGTAATCTATAAAGTCATTTCGTTCGACTTTTCCGATGTTTTCAATGCGGTTGGCTGAATTACGTTAAAAAAAGCATTTTTTGCAATTGCCTCATTTTTCTTTTCCATTTCGCCAAGCATCTTATCAATGAACTTCATTGACAGTTCAACACGATTAACATCTGGTTTCTTTTGCTCCTCTTTTGGAGCTTCTTTTTTTGTTTCTTGTGGAGGTGTGTATGGAGCATAATATTGCGTTCCTGCCGCTTTTCCTTTTGCTTTTGGCTTTGCTTTTGCCGCCGCCTTTTTTTTTGCTTTTCCGCCTTTCTTTGCTCCGCCAGAAGAACCGCTTGCCGCCTTTGCTTTTTCTTCCGTTTTCTTTGGCGCAGGGGCTTTTTCTTGCTCGGCAAGCAATTCTTTATGCATTGTTTTATAGTTTTCAACAAACTCCGATTTTGCCTTTTCAAGAAGCATTGCAACTGTTGGGTCTCGCTGCTCTAAAATTGCTCCGGCAATGATTTTGTCGAGCATATTTTTCATCTTAACAAAATATAATGGCTTTCCAAATCCGTCATTAAATTCCAAAAGTTTTTCGCCATATTTTCTTAAAACATATTCCGAAAACTTGCTTGGATAACGGCGCAAAATTGAAAGAACTTGGTCGATATATGTGTTGCAAATGTAGTCGAGAGATTCAACTCTCTTTTTCCTAAGCACAAGCATTTCTTTATATCTTCTTAAAATGTTTGAAAGCTCTTCTTCGTTGATGTCGTCGCCGTCAATTCCCTCTTGCGTTTTAACATTAAAAACTTTAAACGCTTTTTCAAGGAAATATATGTCCGCATCGTCTTTATATCTTGCAACAATTGTTTTAAGAACTTCTTTCGTGTCGTCAATCTTATTGTTAACCTCAACAAAGCATAATGTTGCAATTTTCTTATCTTGTTCAAAGTTTTCAATTGTAAGCGTAAATTTAAGTTCAATTTCAAGAAGTTTAGCCTTTAAAAGATAGACATTTTCCTTCTTTTCAGCAATTGTTTTCTTAATCTTAACAAGTTCAATAAGATAATCTCTGTCGATTGAATATTTGCCTTCCTTAGTGAATTTCCCAAGGAGCAAATTTCTTAAGACTTCGTCGTTTTGGTCGCACATATAGAAACTAATGTCAACAGGGTTGGTTAAATATAGCCCCGTTTCGCGGCAAACATACTCTTCCCTTTTCCCTTCAACTTTAACTTCCTGTTCCATATTTTCTATCATACCATTAAAAATTTAAAAAATCAAGCAAGAGCCACATCTTCGAAACTTAATTTTGCAAAATTTGTTGCTATACAAATCTTTCACCCAATTTTTAAAAACAACCCATTTCGTTTTGTCTTTTATTTAAAATAGGTTAAAATACACATAATTAGTTAATCAGTCATAGATCATAGGAGGAAACTAAGCATGAAAGAGGATAGAAAAAATAATGCCGAAAGAGATGCCGTTCAAACTATTCTAAGCGGGAAGTATAAACGAAGCTTAACTTTTAAGCTTGTTTGCTTTTCTGCCTTTTTTGTTATAACTGCCCTTACTTGCATTGTTGGCGTTTGGGCGGCGCAAAGAGTTTCAATAACAACCTCCGGTTCAATTTCATATGTTGCAACAGATGTTAACGCAACAATAACGGGAACAATCTCTGGTTCGCAAACCAACCCAAGTCTTTCAACCTTAACCTACACTGCAACAAGCGAGCCAACAAGCGCAGAGCTTGCAACCTGGCAAGATTTAGACCTTAAATTTAAAGCAAATGCAGAAGATGTTGTTATTTCAATCACAATTAAAAACAACTCAACTGAAAGAAAACTTAACTACACAATTGCAGACACAGTTGCAACCTCTTCAAACCTTTCAAAAACAATTTCGGGCGGAAACAGCGGTGAAATAGGCGTTGGAGGAAACAAAGTTATTACCATAACTTTCAAAGTTATAGACAAAAACAAGTCTGTTGAGAACACAAGTTTTAACTATGTTGTTCGTCTTAACGACCCAAGTTACACCCCACCAGCCGGCGGATTCCTTATGACGGGCGAAAAATGGCAACAAAAGATTAAAGACACAATTTCCGGCTACACCAATTCCGCCGTAACATCAATTTCGTTCACAAAAACTAGACCAACAACAGGAACCCCTGTTTCAGTTGGCGCATGTGACGAAGGCGGAACAACTCCATATTCCGCAGCAGCCGCACTTCCAACAACAAAAGACGTAACAGCATATGTAACAGAAACTGACGGCTCATATTCAATCGTCTTCTACTGCCCTGAAACAATCTATGCCCCAACCGATTCAAGTTATTTGTTCTCGAATAGGGAATTTGCATGGTATTATGCCGCTCTATTTGCTGGTGTTAATATTGATGAAACTATTACTTCCGACGAGGTCAATTCAGAAGAGTTTCAAAGCCAACTTTCTACGGATAATATATTTCAAACCTTGAGTTCTTTAGACCTTAGTAATTTTAATTCGAGTTTATCAGAAAAAACGAAAGGCATGTTTGCCTTATGTATGACATTAGAAATGTCACAAACTATAACCGATAAAATTAGCATTAATAGTGCAAAAGATATATCTGGAATGTTTATAGGCGTTTCCAAACTTGCAATTGACTTTGATAAATTTGACACAAGCAACGTCATCGTTCTTGTTGCCCCATTTTATGCGCAAGACAACTCGACTGTTAAAGCAAATAAAATTAAACTATCTCGAAATGCAACAAATATTTCAGGATTGTTTGCAGGTTGCAACTTAGAAAACCTTGATCTTTCAAAATTTGACACTTCAAATGTTACAGATATGTCTGGTTTATTTGCTCAATGCGATATAACAAGTTTAGATCTTTCAAAACTCAACACTTCAAATGTTACAAATATGTCACATATGTTTGAAGGCTGTAAAATTTCAGATAATTCAAAAACATACACCATAACATTGGACACAAGCAAAGTAACTAATATGCATTTAATGTTTGGGAGTTCAAATTTTACAAAACTAATTTTAAATTTCGACACTTCCAATGTTGAAAATATGAGTTATATGTTTAATGGCTGCACATCGTTAAGCAGCGTAGATTTATCTTCATTTAGAACTACAAAATTGCAAAATGTAGAAAGAATGTTTGCTTGGGGACCAGATTATGGTTCAACTGCTGCTGCAGCCATAACAGAGATTGATTTATCTAATTTTGATTTATCTAATGCTAGCAATTTAGACAATATGTTCGATCAATGCTTAAATCTAACAAAAATTAAGGCACCATCAAAACTTTCAAAAAATATAAATCTTAGTTCTATTGGAGTTGGAGGGAGCAATTCTACTTGGAAAATTGAAGGTGACACGAGCGGGAAGACATACACAGAAATTACGGCAACAAACGGAACGCTTGGAAAAACTTTGATTAAAGTTAGTTAGATAAATATAATTGTTAAAGCCCAACCTTTTATGGCTGGGTTTTATTTTTTGTTGTTTATTCTTACAATCATTTTTTTAATTATTTATTCTTTAAAACATTCTTAAACAATTTTGTGTTTTTTATCAAAAAACCTCGCTTTTTGCGGCGAAGTTTTTTGTTTGATTTTAAGTTAACTTTTTCGTTTTAGTTGTTTGCGTTAAGGGCTTGTTCAAGTTTTTGTTTTTGGTCGGCAAGGGCAAGATTATCAATCATCTCGTCGATGTTTCCGTCAAGGAAATCGTCAAGGGCATAGATTGTGTAGTTAATTCGGTGGTCAGTTACGCGGCCTTGAGGATAGTTATAGGTTCGAATTCTTTCGCAGCGTTCTGCATTTCCAACCTGATTTTTTCTGTTTTCGCTATATTCTTTGTCGATTTGCGATTTATAGAACTCATAGAGTTTTGAGCGTAAAATTTGGAACGCACGTTCTTTGTTTTTAATTTGCGAACGCTCGTCTTGGCACGCAACAACAATTCCTGTTGGCATATGAGTTATTCGAATTGCGGAATCGGTTTTGTTAATGTGCTGTCCGCCCGCCCCGCTGCTTCGATATGTATCAATTCGAATGTCCTTATCCAAAATTTCAAAATCAACTTCTTCAATTTCTGGAAGAACTGCAACTGTTGCGGTTGAAGTGTGCACGCGGCCTTGCGACTCGGTTTCTGGAACTCTTTGAACGCGGTGAACTCCGCTTTCATATTTCAAACGCGAATATGCGCCTTTTCCGCTTATGATGAACGAACATTCTTTAACTCCGCCAATTTCGGTTTCGGAAAGGTCGGCAATTTCAACTTTCCAACGTTTTCTTTCGGCATAGCGGCAATACATTTTCATTAAAACCGCGCCAAAAAGCGCCGATTCCTCGCCTCCAACCCCTGGACGAATTTCAATGATAACATTGCTGTCGTCGTTTTCGTCTTTTGGAAGCAAAAGAATTTTAATTCTTTCTTCAACCTCTTCAATTTTTTCCTTGCACGATTTTTCTTCTTCTTTAAAGAGTTCAATCATTTCGTGGTCGGTTTCGGTTTTAAGAGTTTCTTGCGCGTCGGCAAGTTCTTTTAAGAGTTTTTCAAGTTCGTCGTGTGCTTCCGCAATTTCTTCAATTGACGCGCGTTCTTTAACAAGTTTTTTCCATTCTTTTTGGTCGGCAATAATTTTTGGGTCGGCAATTAAATCTGTTAATTCGTCAAACCTTTTCTTAATGTTAATTGTTTTTTCAATCATAGTTTTTCCTTATGTCATTTTTTTGTTGCAATTATAATTCGGTCGTTTCCGCCATAATCTTTTTTTATTCTAATATTTTTAAAGTTTTTTTGCAAGAGTTTTTTAACGCTTTCGCCTTGGTCGAATCCAATTTCCAAAACAAGAACTCCGCTTTCTTTAAGGTGCAATGGCGCTTGGGCGGCAATTTCACGATAGAAATATAATCCGTCTTCCCCGCCGTCGAGAGCAAGAATTGGGTCGAACTTTTTAACTTCGTCGTCAAGCGTTTGAATTTCCGCCGATTTAATATATGGTGGATTTGAAATTATAACATCAAATTTTTCTTTTTTAAGCCCTTTAAAAATGTCCGATTCAATAAATTTAACTTTTGCGCCATAATGTTTTGCATTTTTCTTTGCAACTTCAAGCGCAAGTTTTGAAACATCGCTTGCAAAAACAGTTGCCGAGGTTTCAAGAGCAAAGGTCACGGCAATTGCTCCGCTTCCTGTCATTAAATCTAGAACGCGTGGCTTTTCAAAAAATTTGTTTGCTTCTTTAATTGCTTCTTCAACAACTTGCTCGGTTTCTTGTCGAGGGGAAAGAACATTCTTATCAACATAAAAATCTCTTCCATAGAACGCAGCAACATTAAAAATTTTTGAAATTGGCATTCTTTTTTCGCGTTTTGCAAGCGCATTTTTAATTTTTTTATACTCTTCTTTTGAAACAGTGTTCAAAAGTTTAATTTCGCTTCTGTTTTTCCCAAGACAATTTGCAATAAGCCAATCGGTTTCGGCGCCGTCTTCAATTCCCGCTTGCAAAAGTCTTTGTTTAACTTCGCTGTAAACAACGCTGAACGCAACGCCGTCCGCGCTGAAATCTCCAATTAGTCTTTCTTTATTTTCGTGCATCAAAATAACCTCATTCATTGCCGAAAAGGCAATTTCTCTTTCTGTTTGTGTTGGACGTTCGCTTGTTAAAAAAGCAATTGGATTTACAAAAATTTTCGAAAAAACTCCTGTTTTAAGTTCAAAAAGTTTTAAAACTTCGTAAATTATTGAAAAACACGCAATAACAAGCAAGAAGTTGATTAAAAATTTCAAAAAGAAGTTTATATCAACGATAATAAATGATAACACAAAAAGCGAAAGAAGAAAACCACAAACAATGTAATTTAAAAAATTTGTTGAAAGGAAAAACGAATCAACCTTTTTCCCTTCAAAAAATGCTTTTGCCAAATTCCCAGCTGCGTTGTTTCGATAGACCTGTCGCATTGAAGGAATAAACCTTAAACAAAGCATTGCCAAAACAAAAAATCCGCAGCGAACAATTCCCATTATAAGCGCAACAACATACCCATTAACCCCCTGATTTTTCAAAATTGAAAACGTGAAAAATGGAACAAGAAAAATTGAAATAAAAAAGCAAACAAAGCCAATAACACCAATCGATGTTAAAATAACAACACTTGCCGATGGCTTTGTTTTTCTTTCCTGATTTCCTCTTTCAAAAAAAGTTTTCGAGCCGCTAAGCGAAATTAAATAAAGATATAGTCCAAAAATTAAAATTGAAATTCCGCGAATAAACCAAATTTTTTCCGCAAAGAAATTTCTTTTTTCTTTAAATGAAACAACCTCAATCTTTCCTTTTGAATTGATTGATGCAATTGCTCTGTTTTTTTCATAAACTGCCGCCGTTCCAAGAACGGCTGGGAAAAACATCATAACTTAATTATTGACAACAAATAAAAAAACAAACATAATGTTTGCTTCTTAATTTTGTTTTTTTATCATAAATTTTCATTTTTCTTGCATTTTTTTATTAAAAATCAATATTTTTTGCCGTTTTTATTAAATTTATGATTTATTTATTTTAAAAATCAGAAATTTATTCTTTTGATGCCGCGTTTGTTTTAACAGGAACAGCGCATGATTGAACCATCAACGCTGCAGCGGCAAAAGACTCAACAATTTTTTGGTCATTGAAAGAAATTGGGTTATCAAAACTTATTGAATTGACATCAACTTTGCTCATAAAATCATTTTGAATTTGATTTTTAAGATTCTCTTTAAGTTCCAATCGCAAATCAATTAAGTCGTTTGCCAATTCTTTGTTTTGAGTTAAATCAATTTTTTCGCCGCTTTCATCTCTTGCGTAAGCAAAATAGTTGTTAAAATTTTGGTCAAGTTCAAGATTTGAAATTGCTGTTTCATAAACAACATTTGGGCTTGTAAGCCCCTCTTTAATTGCTTTTTGAGTTAAAATTTGAGCATATTTTTTAGCGATGTTTGCCCCAACGCCTGCAACACATCTTTGGCGGTTAACAAAAATTGTTTTGTTCTTTGTTTCTGTTGAATCTGCAAAAGAATCGAAAAGGCCAAAAATTTCATGAACAAGAGAGGTGTTTTCAAGTCCATATTTCCTTGCAATTGCATTTTCAAGTCCTTTTAAATCGGCTTTAATATAGAAAGTGAAAATTTCATTTTCATCAAGCCCATCGCAAAGAACAGAAAGAACCTTTGCGGGAAATTGATAAGAGCCATTAAGATTGTAAACCGCATCGGAATACATTGTTGTCATTGCTTCTGTTATTCCTCGATTTATCATAACTGTTTTAGTTTTTGGCAAACCCTTTGTGAAAACTGAAAAAACAGCTTCATCTTCGTTTTGATTTGGATTTGCAAGTTCTTTTGTTTGCAAGAATCCAGAATACTCTGAAAATGCCGACGATGCGGCATGGAACATCTCATGATTTAAAACTGGAAATTGTTTTTCCCCAAGGTCCTCTTTAAGATAGATTGAATTTGGAATATAGTTGCCGCTGTCACCATGAATGTCGTAAAAAGCGGCTGTGCGGCGATAGTTATTGCTAAGAGGAAAAAACTTTAAATTATCCAAATATGCAACAACTTGATTTTTTTCACTTTTTGAAAGATTTGCTTTCAAAACTTTTTCCAAAATAATTTGCCTTGAAAGTTTAATATGCTCAAGCAAAACTCCGTTAATTTCGCTTTGCTTTGGGGTATATTCTTGTTCGTTTGTGTTTATGTTCATATGTTCATTATATATTATATTATTCTTTTGGTCAATAGTTAAAATTGTAAACTTAATAACTATTTTTTAAATATAAATTAAGATTAAAAACTCTATTTTTAATGAATATTTTGAAAAATTTAATAAAAATAAAGATTTTTTATTTATTTTTCTTATTTTTTTAAAAAAAATTAAATAATTAAAAATTAAATTTAAAAAATAAAACGCCATTTTGGCGTTTTATTTAAAATTGAATTAAACTTATTTTCCAATTCTTTTATTAAATCTTTCAACACGTCCGCTTGTGTCAACAATTTTTTGTTTTCCTGTGAAGAATGGGTGACATTTATTGCAAATGTCAATTTTCATTTCATCGCCTTCATAGGTTGAACCTGTTTTGAAAGTGTTTCCGCAAGCGCATTTAACGGTTACTTCGTGATAATTTGGGTGAATGCTTTCTTTCATTTTTTCCCTCCTGTTTTTTATTCTTTGCCAACAAGTTTAAGGTCAACCCTTCCCTTGTTGTCGATTTTAATAACTTCAACTTCAACTTCGTCGCCAATGTTAACAACGTCTTCAACTTTTTCAACGCGTTTTGTTGAAAGTTTTGAAATGTGAATCATTCCGTCTTTTCCTGGTGCAATTTCAACAAATGCTCCAAATTGCATAATCCTAACAACTTTTCCGCTGTAAATTTTTCCAACTTCCAAGTCTTCTGCAATGTTAAGGATAATTCTCTTTGCTTTTTCTGCCATTTCGGAATCTGGAGTTGCAATGAAAACCTTTCCATCGTCGGTTATATCAATTTTAACACCTGTTTCTTCAATTATTTTGTTAATTGTTTTTCCGCCGGAACCAATAACATCTTTAATTGAATCTGGGTCGATTGAGAATGAAATAATTTTTGGTGCATATTTTGAAAGTTCTTTTCTTGGCTCTGGAAGAACGGCAAGCATTTTATCCAAAATGTAAAGACGGCCTTGGCGTGCTTGTTCAAGCGCAGTTGTTAAAATTGCCTTGTCGATTCCTTTAATTTTGATGTCCATTTGAATTGCCGTGATTCCTCTTGTTGTTCCGGTTACTTTGAAATCCATATCGCCAAGGAAATCCTCAAGCCCTTGAATGTCGGAAAGAACAGCAACTTTTTTGCTTTCTTCGTCTTTAATAAGTCCCATTGCAATTCCTGCAACTGGCAACTTAATTGGAACACCTGCGTCCATAAGCGCAAGGGTTGAGCCACACGTGCTTGCCATTGATGAAGAGCCGTTTGATGAAAGAACCTCGCTTACCAAACGAATTGCATATGGGAATTCTTCTTCCGATGGAATAACAGGTTCAAGCGCTCTTTCTGCCAATGCTCCATGACCAATTTCACGGCGGCCTGGGCTTTTAAGAGGTTTTGCCTCGCCTGTTGCATATCCTGGCATATTGTAGTGATGCATATATCTCTTGCAGTCCTCTTCGTCGAGCCCTTCAAGTTTTTGCATATCGGAAATTGTTCCAAGAGTTAAAGTTGTTAAAACTTGTGTTTGACCTCTTGTGAAAACGCCTGTTCCATGAACTCTTGGCAAAACTCCAACATCGCACCAAATTGGACGAATTTCGGTTGTTTTTCTTCCGTCTGGACGAACCCCTTCGTTAATAATTTTTGAACGAACGGTTTCTTTTGTTATTTTATAGATAACATCGCCAATTTGTTTTGTTTGCTCTGGATAGATTTCAGCAAAGTGAGCATAAATTTGTTCGTTTGCTTCTTCCTGATTTTTTTGTCTTTTTTCGCGGTCGAATTCGTCAAGCGCTTTAACAATTAAAGGTGTTGCAAATTCTCTAACCGCAGTGTTAATTTCTTCTTCAACAGTTTCATAAACGATTTTGTCGTTAACAGGTTTTCCAATTTTTGCTTTAACGTCTTTGATGAAACGAACAATTTTCTTAATTTCTTCGTGTCCAAACATAATTCCGTCAAGCATCTGTTCTTCTGTTACTTCTTTTGCACCTGCTTCAACCATTAAAATTGCTTCTTCGGTTCCGCTAAGCATAAGGTGCATAAGGCTTTTTTCTCTTTGTTCAAGGTCTGGGTTAATAACATATTTCCCGTCAACAAGCCCAACACAAACCGAGCCAGTTGGCCCCATAAAAGGAATGTCGGAAATGCTTAAAGCAAAACTTGAACCGAGCATTGCAAGTGGTTCTGGCGCAATGTTAGGGTCAACAGAAAGTGCTGTTGCAACAACTGTAACATCGTTATAGAAACCTTTTGGGAAAAGAGGGCGAAGAGGACGGTCGATTAAACGGCTTGTTAAAATTGCCTTATCGCTTGCTCTTCCTTCTCTTTTCTTAAAGCCGCCTGGAATTTTCCCAACGGCATACATTTTTTCTTCAAAATCAACACTAAGAGGGAAGAAATCAATTCCTGGTCTTGGAGCTGGGCTCATATTAACATTAACCATAACGGCAGTTTCGCCACAACGAACCAAGCAGCTTCCGCTTGATTGTTCGCAGTATTTCCCTGTTTCAAATGTAACTTTCTTTCCGCCAATCTCAATTTCAAAGATTGTTGCGTCTTTATTTGACATAAATTTTCTCCTTAATTTTTTCTTCCCTTTATTTTTCTTGCCTATCTAATTCCTAAAGATTTTTTAAGTTCACGATATGCATTGATGTCTTTTTCTTCCAAATATTTCAAAAGGCCTTTTCTTTGACCAACCATTTGAAGAAGACCGCGGCGAGAATGGTTGTCCTTATGGTTGTTCTTTAAGTGCTCTGTTAAGTGGTTAATTCTTTCTGTTAAAAGAGCAATTTGAACTTGTGGAGAACCAGTGTCGCTTTCAGATAAACGATATTTTTCGATTATCTCTTTTTTAACGTTCTTATCCATATTTTACCTCCTACATAAAATTCGCTTCAAACAAAGCAAGTCGTAATGTCGTAGGAAATTCGCGACAAACCTTGATTGAAGTACGACTAGGAGTATATCACACAAAAAAAAAGTTGTAAAGTGTTTTTACAATTATTTACATAATTAATATATTAAAAGGCAAAATGCGACTCGACGAGAGCAAAAATAAGCAAAATTTTAACCTAACTTTTTTGCATAAATTTTTAAATTTTTTTCAACTTTTTCAACATAGTTTCTCGTTTCCAAAAAAGGGATGGTTAGGAGCGTTTTCCCGTCTGAAGAGATTTCTTTGTTTTCAAGCCATTTCAAAACCGTCCCTTCTCCTGCATTATAGGCGCAAAGAGCAACATTAAGATTTCCAAATTTTTCGAGCAAATATTTGATGTAACAAGTTCCAACTCGAATGTTTGTTAGAGGCGAAAAAAGTTCGCTTTCTCCAACTTCTTTTTCAAAATTAAAATTGGTTAAACTAACCCAAGAAGCTGTTGAAGGAAGAACCTGCATAAGCCCAACTGCTCCTTTCTTTGAAACCGCATTTTCGTTAAACGAACTTTCGGCGTTAATTATGCTTGCAATAAGTTTCTTCTCAATTCCAAATTCATTTGCGGCAAGAGAAATTTCCTTTTCAAATTTAAGAGGATATTTTATGCTTAAATAGGCAAAAACTAATGCAAAGCAAAGCATTAAGACAAACAGAAAAACAGCCGAAAAAACAAAGAAATTTTTTCTCATATGTTTATTTTATGAAGTTGGAAAAATTTTATAATGACAATATGTTTTTAAGTTGACTTAATTATTTTGTTTGTTTATAATATCTTGACTTAATTTTAAAAGGAAAATCATAATGGAAAAGAAAAAGGCAATAGCAAAAATCGCATTCATATCTCTTTTTAGCATTCTTTTGATTATTTTTGCAGTTATCAGTTTCATGCCTGCGGGAAAAGTTAAAGGCTTTGCCGGTTTTGCAGGGGCAATAACAAAAGGATTAGATTTTGAAGGCGGCATTTATGCAAACTACACCTCGGCGCCAATTGGCGAAATGACCGACAAAGAATTCAAAGATGCTCTTAACGAAACTTATAAAAAAGTTAACAGTATTATTGAACAAAAGGGTTACACCGACGCAAAAGTTTTCTTAACTTCCGACAACAAAATTAGAATTGAAAGCCCAAATGTTGACGATGCAAAAGAAATTTTAAACTTAATTGGCAGCGGCGAACTTAAGATTTCAACATCTTCTTCTAATTCTGGCGACACAATTTTAACAGGGAAAGATATAACAGCAACGTTTGCCATGCAAAACCCTTCAACAGGAACTTGGGGAACATATGTTGGATTCAACGAAGAAGGAATGAAAGCCGTTAAAGCAGCAACAAAAGGCGCTTCAAGCTCTTCCAAAACAACTCTCTATTTCTTCCGCGGGAACGACACATCTGCTTTCACAAGTCTTTCTTTCGACAGCCCATACACAAGCGACTTCTTCTTTATAAGTTACACAAATGGCTCAATGACACAAGAACAAGCAGTTAGTCTTGCTGTTCAAATTTCAACAGGAAGTTTTAAAACAATTTTAACTGTTGACGGAACAACCAATTGGATTTCTTCAAGCACGGGTGACGAAGCAATTTTGGGGCTTACAATTGCAAGCGCAGCGGCAGCTCTTGTTATCTTAGTTATTTTTGCAATTGTATATCGCGAGCTTGGACTTATGTCAATCATCTCAATCTTAATGTATATTGGCGGAATGCTCTTCTTTATGCAAGCAATTCCAGTTATAACACTTTCCGTTGCAAGTCTTGGCGCGGGGCTTGTTTCGCTTGTTTTAGTTTCCGCTTGTCATTTCATTCTGCTTGAAAAAATTCGTGCGGAATATGCAATTGGAAAGAAATTTAAAACTGCAGTTAAAACTGGCTATAAAAAATCTGTTAGCGTAATTTCCGAAATTTGCGGGGCAATTGCAATCATTTCAACTGTTGCATATTTCATTTTAACTGGTGCGGTTAAGAGCTTTGCAATGATTATGATTGCCGGTTCGCTTTTAACTCTTTTAACAACTCTTTTCTTCTCATATCACCTTGCAAAAGCCTATGCAACCTTAAACACAGCAAACGGGAAAAGAGTTAACTTTTCAAGGGAGGAAAACATTGATGAAATTGAATAAATTAACAAATCTTTTCAAAAAAGATATTAGTTTTCTTGGGCACGCAAAATACTATTTTGTTGCACTTGCTGCAATTTTAATTTCTGCAATCATTATTGTTTCGGTTATTGGAATGAAAATTGGGTTTGATTTTCAAGGCGGAACAATTGTTGAGGTTGTTTATGGTGTTGAGTTTGATAATGAGGGGAATCCATATCCAGAAGATTCTCAATACACAAAAGACTTAGCCAAAGAAAAAATTGAAAAAGTTTTGGGAAATGTTGGCGGCTTTGAAATTTCAACAATTCAAGACGCAAAAGGCGAATATGGAAACAAGGTTGTTTATAAACTTCTTTCAAACGAAAAAATTTCAAACGACCAATATGAAACAATAAAAACAAAACTCTATGAAGAATTCGACCAATACAACGCAACCGGCCTTCTCCAATCAAAATACATCACAGTTTATGGCGTTCCAGGAAGCGCAAACAATGCAGCGGTTTATGGCTCAATTGCCCTTGCTGTTTCGGTTGTTCTTCTTTCAATTGGTGTTGCAATTCGCTATGGATTTTCGGCAATGTTCTCAATTCTTTTAACATCGCTTATTAACATCGCTTTGGCTTTTGCAACAGTTATAATTTGCCGTGTTAGCGTTGATGCCCAATTTATTGGAAGCGTCTTAACAATTTTTGTTTTAACTTTAATTGCAAATTTAATCTACCTTGACAAAGCAAAAGAGAACTTCAAAAATAAAGAACTCTCAAGAAACGATGTTGTTAACCTTTCTGTTAAACAAACCTTAGTAACAAACGCATTGATTCTTAGTGTTTCCCTTATTTCAGTAATTTTCCTAACTGGGTTTGGAGTTTTAGCAATAAGAAGCTATGGAATTCCTGTTATTCTTGGAACGCTTTATGCTTTCTTCTCGGCAATTTATGTTTTGCCTTGGCTTAACTTTAAAATTAATTTCAAAAAGAAACAAAAAATCAAAAAGAGCGGTAAATAACCGCTTTTTTTATTTTAATTTATCAAATATTTCTCTTTGATTAAAAGCTTTAAGTTGCAATTTGAACAATAGAAAGCATTATGCTTGGAGCTCCGGAAGCAGTTATTGTTCTGTTTGTTGAAAGCTTTGGAACAAGTGTTATTATGTCGTTGATTTTTAGCGAAACAACAAACATTGCGCTAACATTTGTGCTTGAGGTTAAAGACCGTGTTGTTCCAGGAATTAAACTGGAATTCTTATACACCCCAACACAATCACCTGCCGCCGCCGAAGAACCATTATTCATTGAAAATGAAATAACATATGTTCCATTTGCGGGTATAAAAACAGATGTTTCGTTTGTTGTTATCCCATTATTTGTTAAAGTTTGACCAAAAGTTAGCGGACGAGAATTGGAAATGTCTTGATTGTTGGGATTAAACAGAGTTACATTTATATTATTAGTTGACCCTGGCGGCCCTGCAACTCCTTGCTCCCCCTTTTCGCCTTTTGGCCCTTGTTTGCCCTTATCTCCTTTAACCCCTTGAGGGCCGGCTTCCCCTTTTATTCCTTGATCGCCTTTTGGCCCAATTTCTCCTTTTGGAATGTGGAATTCAAAATAATGAACCCCATCTTTATAATTATCCGTAACACTTGCAGGAACATTAGATTCAACCTGCGTTGTTTTTCCAACAATAATTTTTTCTGGCACTCCATTTTGTCCGTCGTAACCTTTTGGAATTCCAAAATCTAGGAACGTTGTGTTTCCATCATGAAACGCTTTAACCGTCGCTTGCTCGCCGGGTTGTAAAGTTGATGTTGACCTTATTATCAAATTTTCGCCGCTTGGTCCAGTTGGCCCAACAGGCCCAGTTGGACCTGTTGCTCCTGTTGCCCCTTTTGGCCCTTGTTGCCCTATTGGGGGTAAATTTATGCTTTTTGGCAAATAATTCGATTTTGAACAGGGTTTTTTGCATAAAATTTTGTTTAAAAAACTGTTTCTCATATTTTCTCCTTAACAAAAATTTTGTTTGTTCGAAATTTACTTTGTCTTTGTTGTCGTCTTGAATTAAATCAATTCGCAAAAAGTTTTTTAGTTTACTATAACTTTAAACGTGACTTCAATTTCCGCTCCAACATCAAGATTTCCAACTTCAAATCCATTTTCTGGGTTATATTCGGCTGGCGCATCGGATTTGTTAATTCTCACACTCCCTGGGACAAAAGCTGTTTCTTTTGGGATTGAATCTCGAAAGAAAAGATTGGTGTTTGCAACTTTTCCAATGTTTTTAATTACATTTTGATACATAAATTCCGTTCCAGATATAACAACAGATTGGCTTGAAGTTTTTTCGATAACAATTTTGTTATCTGTTATATCAATAACAATTTCTAAAGTGTCTTCCGACAAATTTCGAATTTCATTAACATCATACGTTATGTTGGTTTTTAGCGGAACACTGTTAACCGTTGGCTTATCGTCGATAACAAGTATATAGGAAACAACTATTCCTGAATTTGGAACAAGTTTGTTTGGTAAAGTTATGCCCTTTATTAGATCAAAATTTGGATATGAAACGTCGTCGAGAGTTACCGACCCCTCTTTAAAACTTGCCCCTTGCCCAATTGTTTCCTTTAATCTAATATTTTCAATGTCCGACAAGCTTTCATTCGTTAAGATTTTACTTTGAAGAACTTCCTCTTTTGCCGCAGCATAATCTAACATAGACGACTTATCTTTCACGAAAGCAACCGTCATATTTTCTGTTTTAGATTCATTGCTTAAAGCGCTTAATGTTTTTGTTGTTTGGTCTGGTGTAGTATATTCTGCTGTTATGCTGGATTTGTTCAATATGAGTTTGTTCATTTATTTCTCCCTCAACTAAAGCATCATATATTAAGAATGAAAAATGTGACACCGTAAAAAAAATAAGCAACTTATCCCACATTGCTTATTTCTTTCATTTTATATGTTTTTTGTTCCTTATTATTTGCAACAACTGTTTGCAACTCTGTTTTGGAAGCCAATTTTCCCAAGTTCGGTTTCAAGGAACTTGTCTTTTGCCTCGCCAGAAAGTTCGTTTCCTTTTTCATAAATTCCCATTGCTTTTTGAGTTATTTCAAAGCAGGTTGGATTTCCATAGAATTTTGCATAGTTAATTGCCATTCTGCCGTTGTTGTCTTGCAAGTTCAAATTTGCACCCCTTGAAATTAAAACCCTTGTTGCTTCTCTGTTGCCGCGTTTGCAGCAAAGCATTAAAGTTGAAACTCCGTTTTTATCTTGCTCGTCCATAAACTTTTTGTTATAGTTTGCGCTTTTAAGCAAAATATCCATCATAACACCGTTGCTGTTGTTAGCTGCGTGCATAAGCGGATTTCTTCCCGCAAAATCTGCCATAAAACTTGCTCCGCTTTTAACAAGATGAACAAGCGCTTCTTGGCGATGTTTGTTTTGGCAAGCAACAATTGTTGGAGTTGCGCCCTCGCGGTTTCTTTGGTTAATGTTTGCCCCATAACTTTGAAGAAGTTCAATCATTGGAACATCGTTTTGCTTAACCGCATCGAAAATTGGTGTTTCTTTATATGCACCAACAAGATTTGGATTTGCTCCATTTTCCAAAAGAATTTTTGCAATTCGAAGATTCCCAAGTTTAACAGCAAGCGAAAGTGCAGAAAGCCCATCTTTGTTAAGCGCATTCATATTGATTGCATCAATTTCTGGAAGAATTTCGCCTCTTTCGTTTTTATTATATGTTGCAAGATATTTAACAACCTCTTCCTTTCTTGAATAAACGGCCAAAATTAACGCATTGTTTTTGTTTGAATCAACACAGTTGATGTCCGCCCCGTTTGGATATGTTAACGCAATTTTAATTCTTCGTTTATCTCCAAAAAAAGCGTTTTCCAACAAGTCGCAATTTCTTATTTCGCGTGTTTTTGTTTCTTCTTTTTTAAGCCAGTCGCTTGGAACATTTGCATATTTCAAAACCGGTTTATTAAACTCTTGAAAATCTGTTCGAAGTGCATTCCCAAGAATTGCCCCTTGGCTAAGTTTTTTCTTTGAATTGTATTTTTTTGACATTTTCTCTCCCTTACATTTTCATTATACCAGCGAAAAACGGTTTGTCAATATGGAATATTTATTTAATTATTGAAAAAAATATGTTATGGAAAAATTTAAAAACTTTTGTTTGTTCATAAGCAGTTTTGCTCCTCTCTATTTTTTAATTATCGTTAAGGAGCTTGTTGAAATTGCAAACGGCAATCTTTCGTTTAACGTAACGAATTCAATTATGCTTTCGCTAAACCTTTTGTTGATTGCTTTTGGGATTCTTGGAGTTTGTTTAACATATAAAGACAGATATAAAGCAATTGAGATTATAGATTCAAAAAATGTGACCTGCCAAAATTTCTTAGGCTATTTTCCTCTTTTCGTTCTTTTTGCGCTTGCCTTCCAACTTGAATTTATTAGTATGGCAGTTGTTTATGTTTTAATTCTTGTTATGATTGGCGTTGTTTATCTCAAAAACGACCTAACCTATATCAACCCTTTCCTTAACATAATTGGCTTTTCAACCTATCAAATAACCTTTCTTAAAGGCGAAGAAGAAAAGAAACTTTATGTTTTCTCTTTTTCAAACCTTGAAAACAGAACATATCTTTCAAACGGATTTTTTATTAAACCTCTTAAACAAAAGAAAAATAAGAAAACAAATCGCTAGGTTTAATTTTCTTTTTAAATAAATTAACTGCCAAGTAAGTAAACAAAATAAAAAAAGCCTTAGAAACCTAAGGCTTATATTTTTGGAGCGGAAGACGAGATTCGAACTCGCGACATTTGCCTTGGCAAGGCAACGCTCTACCACTGAGCCACTCCCGCATTTCAAATTGCTTTAACAATATACCAAAACATTTCATTCTTGTCAACAAAAATTTAATTCTTTTCGAACTTTGTTCTTGAAGTTAACCTTTTAAGAAGTTAAATTCATATAAAACTTAAGATAATTCGTTGACAAAGCAAGTTTCTTTTGATAAAATAGCCTTGCAAAATTTGAATGGTACCATAGCCAAGTGGTAAGGCAAGGGTCTGCAAAACCCTCATTCCCCGGTTCAAATCCGGGTGGTACCTCCAAATGCTGGTGTGGCGGAATGGTAGACGCAAGGGACTTAAAATCCCTCGTTCGCAAGGACGTGCCGGTTCGAGTCCGGCCACCAGCACCATACACGAATAAAACGAACCTTGAAGATAGTTCAGGGTTCGTTTTGTTTTTTAACAAGGAATGTTTTGGATTTAAACTAAGCATATAGACAAAAGAAGGCTTTTTGTTATAGCCTTCTTCTTTTTATTATTTGTTTTACTGATTGTTCGAAAATTGTTTTATGTAATCTTCGTAAGAAATGCCTTTCTTTTTTAAACTCTCAATTAGAGCAGTATTAAATGCAGTATCCTTGCAATTGTTTTCATCATGTTTTATATACTCACCATGTTCATTAATTTCTATTTTTAACATTTTTGACAGCTCTTCAATTGTTATCTTTTTTATGTCCTTATGGTTATCTTCTATATTATGGTCACAAGACAAATCTCTTTCACCATACTCATCCCCCATAACAAAATATGAACAAATTGATCCTTTATTTCCATAATTGTATCCTGCATTAAAAATAGCTTCAATAAGTCTCAATCTTCCTTCCGTTGTTGTTTCTTTAATAGAATCCGATAAACAAATTAAAGGCCAATTATCTCTTTCTGGATATTTTTCTGCAATTTTCTTCAATTTTTTAGCAAATTTACCTGTTTTTTCGCCAATTTGATCATTATTTTCTTTATTTTGTTTTATTGAAGAAACAATAAAGTTTTCTGTCCTATCTTTAACGTTAGGACATAATTCAATAATCTCAATAAGAGAAAATCCAAGTTTATTAAGTATTTCCTTGAACTCTATCATTGTATTGTGGGCGTCAACTTCAGCGTCATGTTCACCCTCTTCGCCCTTTAATTCAAGTTCTTCCAAAATGTTTAATACTGATATTTCTTTTTTAGTATTCTTGTATTCTTTATAAAACAATTTAACATCGTAAAAATCAAAATCAATACTTGGTAAATTATATCTTTTACAATCATCATTTAATGCCTTGGCGTCATTATTTAGCGAGTGCCCTAGAACATAATCACAGCTTTCTATTATCTCCTTAATTTTAGGATAATATTTATTGAAAGTAAGTCTTTCTTCATACTCCTTTTTAGTTCTTGTAAGTATGTGTTTTAATGCCCACCAATCCCATTCATCATTAGATATGTATGGATTGATTATAAGATTATTCCTTTCTATTATTTCAAACTTTTCATTAGTTATAACATACCCGAATTCACAAATCTTGCAACCATTTTTACAACTCGCATATTCTAAATCAAAAAATAAAATTCTCATTAGTTATTTTCCTTTACTATATTTTATCACCATTAAAGATAATGTCATTACCAACATTTATTTCTTCAATTAAGTTCTTTTTTTTATAAAACCAATCTTTTTCATTTGTATATCTATCAGAAATATAATTGATATTTTGATTTAATGAACCAACTAATGCTCTATCGTTATCAATTTTCTGCTCATCAAAATAACCATCAATGATGATATCACATTGACTTTTTAAATTATCTTCAATTTCATTTAATTGATATCCCGTAAAAAGAATTATGCCTAATTCCAAATTTTTAACTTCTTCAAGTAGTTTAACTAAACCGGTTTGTAAGAGTGGTTCCTCCTCTCTGATACTGATTTTATCAATGATATTTCGCAATAGCCAGCAATGAACACTTGCATTGCGCAAGACGTTACATTATCTTCTGAAACATATGGCGAACCTTATCTAACCGACTATTTGGGCGGCGAGGTTGTACTACAGGTTCCCCTGAAGTTTCCTGATACCCTTTCAATTCTGTCAAGCAAACGCTTCTTCCATTTGTATAGAAATTCAAATCACTTTTGTATTCCCCAATCCGTCTTGCTGGTATTTCTCCAGTTAAGATCGCTTCATTATTTTTTATTGAAGTTGTTTCAATTACCGCATCGTATTTCACAGCATCATGATAAGCCCGTGAAAGATATTCCTGCGGTGCAAACAGGGTAAAAGAAAGATAGGGTTCTAAAACCTGTGTTCCTGCTTTTTTTAATGCCAGTTCCAGCACAATGGGCGCAAGAAAGCGGAAATCTGCCGGAGTACTGACCGGGCTGTAGTAAACACCATATTCAAAACAAATTCTGCAATCTGTTACCTCCCATCCATACACTCCCTGCTCTAATCCATACCGAATCCCTTCCATAACTGCGTTTTGAAAGCTTTGGTTTAAATAACCGAGAGGCACTTTACTTTCATATTCTGTTCCGCTTCCAACAGGAAGAGGAGTGACAGCCAAACCAATCGACGCCCAAAAGGGATTTGGCGGTACTTCAATATGAATTGTATAATGAGCCTCTTTTCGTGGTCTCTCCCGATAAATAACGGTAGGCTCTTTTATTGCTACCTCGACACTATATTTTTCATTTAATAAAGAACAAACAACTTCCAATTGTACTTTTCCCAAAAAGGAAAGAATAATTTCATGAGTAATAGAATCAATCATAAAATGCAGAAGCGGATCAGTATCCGCAATCTCTGTAAGGGCATCCAGTAATGCTTCCCTTTGCTCTGCTTTGATTGGCTCTATCGTTGTCCGAAAAAGCGGCAGGGGATTATCCGTCCATGCCTTGCGTGGCAATAGTTTTTCATCTCCCAGAACATCATTTAGTTTTAATGTATTGTCAGATAAAATAACAATCTCCCCGGAATCAGCGGTGTCTGTTGGGACGATTTCTCCATCAAATGGAATTGACATCTCTGTAATTTTAATTTTTTCCTTTTTTGACAGAAGAATCGTTTCCCGTAAACAAAGCGTACCGCTATACAGCCTTAAATAGCAACGTCGTTTTTTCTGCTCGGTATATTCAATTTTAAAAACATACCCGCACAGTTCCGATTGACAGTTATCTGTTTTCGATGAAAAAATATCTGTGATTACATCAAGCAATTTTTTTGTTCCGATATTCTCTTTTGCGCTTCCATGATATACCGGAAAAAAAGTTCCCTGCTGTACCCTTCGCTTTATTTCTTCCTGAAGTTCCCGCAATGTCAAAGGCGCTCCTGAAAGATATTTTTCTAAAAGATTATCATTCCCGGCAATCACAGCATCCCACTTTTCAAAATCCGCAACGTCGGAAAGTGTTAATTCTGGAAATAAATGAACTTCCTGCATAACCATCATATCTTCTGTCAATTTTTCTCTGATATTTTGATAAGTCTGTGCAGGAACAAAGCCTTCCTGATCGATTTTATTGATAAAAATAATGGTTGGTATCTTCATCTTCCTCAGCGCATGGAACAGCACTCTGGTCTGTGCCTGTACTCCATCTTTTGCAGATATTACTAAAATCGCTCCGTCCAGAACCGATAAAGAGCGGTACACTTCTGTTATAAAGTCCATGTGTCCCGGTGTGTCTACAAGATTCACTTTGTACTCTTTCCAGTGAAAAGATGTAACGGCAGCCTGAATGGTAATTCCCCTTTGACGTTCCAAAGCCATAGAATCCGTTCTTGTTGTGCCTTTATCTACATTGCCCGGTTCCATGATTGCCCCGCTTGTATACAGCAAGCTTTCTGTCAGTGTTGTTTTTCCTGCATCAACGTGTGCAAGAATGCCAATATTGATTATTTTCATGTGTCATCCTCCATTCACAGCCAAAAAAGGCATAAAAATCCCCAGCAGCAAAATACTCTTACCGCTGGGGATTTAATCTTTGGACATACACATAAAAGACATACGCCAACAGACGCTTGTCACTTGTCTTACTATGTCAATATATAAGGCAAAAGTATTCTTAAATAGGTACAAAAAACCAAGCCCTTGTTCCAAAGGACATCCCAAAGTTTTTTGTTCCCACTATTTGGTTATAGTTTTATTTAAGAATACCCTGCCGCATATTTTTTAACTCCTTTTTGGAAATATCATGATTATAACACTAAACTGTACCCCTTGTCAAGGACATTTTTATTTATTTGTTCTAGGGAACGTCTGTTTGTCTACTTTACAACTTACAATCCCCTCTAATGGATAAATCCCTGTTGTGATATACTCATAATACTCGTTAGGTGACAACTTTGCCAACTGCCATTGATATCTGCTATTATTATAATAATCCATCCAGTCATCCACGATTGCTTTTACCTCACGATATTTGCTACATTCACTAACATCTATCTCATCCTTCATATGTCCAAAAAAGCTTTCCTGTGGTGCATTATCCCAACAGTTTCCTTTCCGGAAATAATCTCACCAGAATCCTCATCAAGATTTTCTCTTATTTGTTTAGATATTTCTTTCTTCTCATTTTCAAGTTCTATAAGTTCTGGATTAAACTGAATTTGGTTTAATTCATCAATAATATTTCCCAAATCCATTCTCATAATTCCATTAATGTTTGATGTTTTGAAATATGTTTTCTTTCTAATTATGTCATTAATATCACTACTTAATTTTTCTAAAACATCTTTCTTAAACTCATTCTCATCAATAGTAAAATTATAGTTTCCAATCTTTTTAATCAAAAACTCATAATCATTTTTATTATTCTCTATTATAGAAATTTCTTTTCTGTAATTACTGATTTGTTCATTCAATAATTTCTTATTGTTTTCATGAGACGATATCTGATTTTTTACACTATCAATTTGAACTTGCTCTTTCAATAGTTTTTGATAATCCAATTTTAACTTTTGGAATTCTTCATCAAAGTTTTCTTTTGTCGCTGTGAAATTTTCAAATGATATTATTTGCTTATCAATTTTCTGTGAAATATTTATGTAAAAATTATCCACAAGTCTTTCTGGATTGTAATCTGTATTTTTACCATTAATGTTAGGTATCAATCTTAATGGCCTTATTTCTGGGATTTTTGGCAATCTATCAAAGACATTATCAATGGCTTTATGAGTTTCGCTTGATACCAATATTTTTTTGCCTTTTTTTGTTAATTGAGCAATTATTTCAGCAATAACTTGTGTCTTACCCGTTCCCGGTGGACCTTGCAATAAGAAAATACTTTCACTAGCAACTGCTTTTTTAACAGCTTCCTTTTGTCTATCATTTAAACTTTGCAAATTCCATTCAATATCATCTTCTATATTGTGGTTAAGATTTTGTAATGACTTTGGCTCAAACAAATACCTTGACAAATAAGGATTTTTAACAAAACCTTTGAAGAATGCGTCCAAAGATTTTTCTTGTCTTTCAATCTTCATTTTTTCTGCAATATTATTATATGTCATAAAACATGGCTTAATATTTTCAAGTTCTTTTCTTACTTCATCAACACTATTCTTTTCAATTTTAAATAGTATGTTAAATCTTCTAATTGTTTCATTTTCTATTGCTTTATTTATTTTTTCATTTTTAATATTTAATAGATACTCTTTTGTTTTAAACAACTCTAAATTAATTTGATTGTTATACTTGTTTTTTAGTTCTTGTGTCTTTGATATTCTCGCTTTATTGATATTCTCATTTTTTTCTTTTTCTAACTTTTCTGCAAATTTTTTGCATTTTTCTTCATTTTTTTGTCAGAAATATCATTTTTTTCATTAAATTCTTTAATTTTATTATTTTTTTCTAAATCAAGTTGCAAAGATAAGTCATCTAAATACTCATGAACTTCATCATTAATAATGTTGTTATATTGAGTTTCAACTTTGGCTTTATCATTCAAGTAATCGTTTTCAAATTCTTTTTCATACTTATCTGTGTTTGGTAAAATATCTTCTGCAAAAATTTTATATCTTTCATCTAATTGAATTGATTTTATTCCTGTTTGATTATTACTTGGTTCTTGTGCTGTTAAAGAAATGTCCTGTCTAGTAAATCTATTTAATAGTAATTCTTCTTTTGGTTTTCTATCTTTTTCTGTCATAGCAGAATAAATTTCTTTTTTATTAAAGTCAACTTCAATGCTTACAAGTGGAAAACTCTCTGCCCCATCAACATTTTCAGTTATAACAATTTGGTCATCTCTAACAAGTTCTTTATTTAATAATAATCCACTATATCTTTCTTCATTAAGTCTATAAACATTTCTAGGAATAATAAAAGTATTTAATATTTCACATTTATTAAATCTAATACATTTTTCAGATTGTGCTTCTAAATATTGTTTTCTAAATAATATATAATCTTTCCATTCTTCATAAGTTTGTAATACTTTCTTATATTGTTTTACATAGAAAGGACTATTGACTAATCTATAAATAAAATCATTTGTTAAAACATTGCTTGCTGAATATTCATCAATGTTAACACCAAAATTGGGAACCTTAATTCCATTTGGAAGAACTTTTAATTCAAAAGCAACTGAACAATTACATTGAACACTTATCTCACTAACTTTATCTTCAATTTCATCTATAAGTTCAATACCTTTAACGACAAACAAATAGTTTTTAAGACATTTTATATCTCCAATGATAATAATATCTTGACCTTCTGGTAAGAACCTTTTTATTAAGGTATCCTTTTCTGGCCTTATGACAACATTTCTATAAATGTAATTTCCCTTTTTATCGCATTCCGCCCTTCTATCAAATGCCGGCATTGAAAAATGATATATATTGGTCTTGTATGGGTTAAAACATTGATTCATAAATTCCTTAAAATTTTCAATAGTTGCCTTTTGAGTGTTTCCCATTTTCCTATAAATATTTGAATATTGCTCAACTAATGATGTGGAAAAATAGTCATCCCAATTTTGACTCCCTTTAACCATATTAAATGTGCAATCTAAAAATAAAAAATTCATCCTATCCCTCCAACACGACATTTGTCAATACTAACCCATTTGCATTATAGCATATAATCAAAAGATTATCTTACTAAAATAAAAAAATCATCAACTTGTGTTGATGACCAAAAATTTCTTTTTTCATGCAACACAAACAATGGAGCTAAATCCCATATAATTGAGTTACATACTTATAATTTTATCTATCTGGACTGTAGACCCGAACTTATAATACTCTCAAGGAAAACGAATACTATAAGATTTATAAAATGTAATTATATTAAATTATGTGCATTAGTTGACCTTCTTACCTGATATCCCTTGAAATATCTCATCACAACTCTATTATGCAAGAATAGAATAACAAAAACAATATTTTTTGTCAAGTATTACAAGGATTTTTTAATTTTAATTTTTCATTCTATTTCGAATATAGCGCTCTCGTGTGTTCATCATTTGAACACGCGGGAATATTTTTATGTAAAAAATTTACCAACTCCAAGAGTTCAGCGTTTGAACTCTTCAAAAAAATTTACAAGAAAAAATAACCCAACACTAGTTGAGTTATTTTCTATATAAGTTATTAAATTTAATATATCCTCATATATTTAAGGACACTTTCATTCAAAAATTTAAGACAGGAAATTGAAAATCAATAAATAATTATTTCTTTTCTTCCCATTTAGAACAAGCTCCATTCATGCAACCTTGGTTTCCATTTCCTCTTGATTTAATTTTGCAAACGTGTGTGGAACCTTCCCATTTCACAGAACTTCCTTGTCGTTGCGAATTTCCTCCAAAATGCTGACAAGTACAACAACATTTTTGACTTACTGGTGTTGAATTCATTTTTTAACTCCTTTTAATATACATATATTATTTTTTAAATATAAACTTTGTTATTCTTTCTGCCACATTATTTGTCTCATTTTCTATATTTCCTTTATCCCATATTGGTTTTTCAATATTTTTATATTTTATCGCCAAGTAAGACGCCATTGGGTAATGGCTGTCTGCATAACAAAACTTTCCATCTATTGAATGGTGGACTTTAGTTCTAAACCAATCGTTACTTATAGACCTATTTATTTTTTGTTCTAGTAATATCTTATTTCCTATTTTATTTACTATTTCATCAAACTCGTCTTTATCTTTTATATTGGCATCAATTTGTATTGCATAAATATTATGTCCACTAGCAGGCATTATGTGCTCTATATCATATTTATCATTTAAACTAAATTCTAAATGTTTTTCCTTAGCAAAAATAAATTCATTTAAATATACCAATAAATTTTTATCATAATCAGTTATATTTAATTTTATATCTTCTTCTTTCCAGTTAGAACAAATATGATTATTAAAATCTTCTACTATTTCAGAAATTGCGATACTATTGTTTAAGAACTTAACAGATTCGCCAAATAAAAACGTTTTAAAATTTTTACTTGAATAGCCGGCATCAACCAATTCTAGAATTACAAATAATCTCAACATAGTTTCTGAAAGTAATTCAACATTATTTTTATCCAAAATATGGTTAATAAACCTATTAAAATAACACCCTAAAAATAATTTTGCGTTTTCGTTGAATTTTAATAGAATGTTTACAATTGGCATTTCACTAACTTGGCTCCAAATTTTTGCAAGTGCGAGCATCTCGGTACAAGTCTTAATAGGGTTATCTATCAATTCTTTGTTTATTGCTGTAAAATATCTTCTTACTCCCGGCACTGTAACATCAATAGACCCTGTTGATGTAACTACTTCATTATTTTTAGCTCTAGTAAGATACATATATTGCATTAAAATAGAATCTATGTCTAATATATTTTTTGCTGATAAAGCGTTCACAACATCCAATAATTCTTTCCAAATGTTAGAAAATTCACCATCTTTATTTAATCCTTTAGAAGTTGCGAACAATTTTGCCGAAATTATATCCGCATCGCTTAATGGCATACCATCTGAGTTAAGAGAATTAAACATTGTTATAGCTTGTTCAATATTCCAACTTTTAATTTCAATGACTTCACATTTTTCAATTATAGTTTTTGCTATATTATTTACTTGACTACTATCTAATTCTTGTAATTTACCATAGAAAAACTTAAAATTTTTGAAAAAATTAGTATATATATTATCTTTTTGTTTATATTTTATTTTAAATACTTCGCGTTGTGCATCATCGTAATCTACAGCCTGCAGTATCCTATTTAACTCTTTTTTATATTCATCATTTTCATTATTTGATTTATTGATAAGAATATTTAATTGACTATAAAGTTTTTTATCTTCTTCTACATTTGGTTTTTCAGAAACATCTTCAACTTCAGCATTATATAAAATATTTAAAATGGTTTTTCTACGATCTTTTAAACCTCTTAACAAACTACTAGACTCTTCATCATTTTCGCTAATTCGGCTAAGTAGATTATTAATATTTATCAGTAAAGCTTTCAGTAATAGTAAAAATGTAGTTGTTCTTTGTTGTCCATCTATTAGTTCATATAATGTATCTTTATCATTACAACTAATAATGATTGTTCCAAAGAAATAATTATCTTTACCTTTGTTCTCTTTCTCTGAAAAATCGACAATATCTTGCCAAAGTTTATCACAATTTTCAATTCCCCAAGAATATGGTCTTTGATATTCTGGTATTACGAATACTGCATCATCATCTAACTTTAAATATTCTCCAATTTTTCTTAATTTTGGTTCTATGTTTTTTGCCATAATCTTCTCCTATTCATATCTTTTGTTTATTTGTTTGACTATTTCTTTTATCTTATCCCTTGTGTCTTTTGGGGATAAAAGTTCTATATCTTCACCATATTGTAAGCACCAATAGATAAGTGAAGTTTCGTTTGCTGTTATATCTGCAAATATTGAGTTTTCTTTTTCATAAAGACTAGCATTTTTACCAAACCATTCTTCAACATAATTTGCAGCTTCTTCTCTATGAATTTTTACTGTCGCATTTATCGTTTTTGTCGCAAACATATAAATGTTTTCATTTACATATTTTGCAATATCTAATCCATTTTCAAAACCTTTAACTTGCGTTACTGGTTTTATTGGTGTGTCTAAAATTTTAATGTTATGTATTCTTTCAAGCTTGTAGTTTCCTATTTCATCAAAATAATCATAATTACAAACTAAAAAATATTTTCCTTGATTATTTATTAGGCAATATGGGTTAACTTTATAGGGGTGCTTTTTTGTATTATTGTTTTTATATCCATTTCTAATATAATCAAACTCAATCTGTCTGTTATTTTCAATAGCTTCGTTAATTATATCAACATTATAAAATAGTTCTTTACTATCAGTTCTATTGAGTTCATCTGCTTTATACACATATTTGTATTGTTTTCGCTGATAAACACTTAAAAATTCTGATAGTTTTTTCGCAAGTTCTCTTGATTGCTTACTATTTATGCTTTTACTAGAAAATACAGCATCAACCAAAAACCTAATTTCACTTGGCTCAAACTCTCTACTAGCCAGATATGAGCCAGCATTTGTTTTGACAATGTCATAACCAAAATCTATCAAACTATCAATATTTGTGGCAATAGACTTTCTTTCACAAGTCATTCCATAAATATTGTTTATTTTAATAACTATATCATTTTGAGATAATAAATGATTTTCATCACTATAATCTCTTAACACTTGTAATGTGTATAGAATAGATAGTTTTTTATTTGATGATGATGGCATATATTCTCCTTAATGTCAATTGGTTCTATAACCACTTCTTCTTAATGTTTCTTGTAATTTTCTTTTGAATTCTCTTTCATCAACCATATCATCAAGTTTATAATCAAATCTTGCGCCATTGTAACTTGATGAAGAACGAACATCTTTTGCTCCAGCAGTAGATAAAAAGTTTTGTATCTCTTTTTCAGGGTCAGCACATTTAATTGTATATCTTACTTCGATTTCGCCACCACAACTTCTTCTTATATAAATATTTCTTGCTCCGCTACGCGAAAGTTGTTCTTTAATTTCATTCTCTGGTTTTTTAAATTCTACATTAATGTTTGAATATTTCATTTTAATTTCTCCTTTATAATAACATATTTCTTTTTATTTTGTTTTAATTTTTTATAATTTTTTTTATATCTTCTGAAATTAGCAACTTTTTCTTGTTTAATTCACTTGCTAGTTTGTCTAATGTGCCACGATTTTCAATTAGTATTTGTTTTACTTGTGCATAACTCTTTTCTAATTCATCATTAATGGATTTGTTTTGAAAAAATTTTTGCAATTCAGACACTTCGAAAGAAAAATACGAAGAACATTTGTCAAATCCATTTCCAGCATATTCAATGATAATTCTTTTTACCACTTCGACAGCTCTTTCAATATCTGATGAACAGCCAGCATCAAGTGTGCCGTATTTTATTTCAGTGGCACATTTTCCACCAAGCAAACATAATACTCTATTTTTCATGGATTTAACAGACTGCCAATAGCTTTCATCTCTGTAATATGCTGTAAAGCCACCAATTGATGAACCTTCATGCCCACCAATAGAAATCATTGTTACACTTTCTGGTTCCAAAATTTCGGCAATCAAAGCATGCCCAGCTTCATGATAAGCAGTTTGTTCATTGTCCTCACAAGTTCCATTTTTTATTGTTTCAGGAGCATTGTAAATAGTTCTAATACAAGCTCTTATAATATCATCAAACTCAATTTTATCTTTATTCTCAAATCCCGCATAAATTCCAGCTTGGTTTATTATTGTTTCAAGTTCCGCACAAGACCTGCCATTTAAAATTCGTGCTAACTGCTTAACATCTAGATTAGCAACTGCATTCTTTCCACTAAGGTAATGCTTGATTATCATTTCAGCATCTATCCCTTTTGGTGCTTTGATTTCAATACTAGTATCAAACCTTCCAGCTCTTAGCAAAGAATCAGGGACTAAACACAAATCATTTGCGGTTGCAATCACAAATACTTCAGAAGATTTAACATCATCAATACACGATTGAATAGTTACATATTCTTCTGCATTCTTATGGTCTTTGTCTTCGTTTGCAAACTTATCAAAATCATCTAACAAAACTAATGACGGAGCATTGTTTTTTGCATCTTCAAAAGTTTTTTTGATGAATTTAATAAATTCATCATCTGGCAAATTTTTTCTGCAAACATAACATTTTTTACCACATTCTTCAATAAACGAATTAGCAATCAATGTTTTGCCTACACCGGGTTCTCCATAAAGTAATAAACCTTTTGGAATTTTGACACCCAATTTTTGATACTTATCACTATTTTTTATTACATCACAAATTCTTGCAATTTCTAACTTAATAGCATCATATCCAATAACCTTTTCAAAACCATTCATATAATACCTCCTTTGGTTTTCAATTGCATTATACCAAAATGGGTGTACTAAAAATCGGACAACGATAATGAATTTTTATTTTTTTCGATAACACCTCCTAATCAAAATTTTTCAACACTACATATGTAATGTTTGAATAGTTAGTATAAACTGCATAATTTGAGAGAATAATTAACTTAAATTATATTAATCGCGCAAACATTATACCATAACTGATTGAATAATTATATCATTTTGTCAAAGATTTACAAATTTTATAATAATAGCTCAATCAGTTATTTTACATACTCGTTTTAAAATATATGTAAGGAGCAATCATTATGGAAAAAATCACTTATGACGATGTTATAACTAGAATGGGGTATTTTAGAAATAAGGCAAATTTGTCTATGAGAGAAACCAGCTTGCAACTAGGATACAACCCACAATTTATGTCCACAATTGAGAATAAAACAATAAAATTAAAGGTAAAAACTCTTTTGGAATTTTGTGACCTAGTAGATATTACTCCACAAGATTTTTTCTATATGGGGGAACACTATAACAAAGAAGATAAAAATGTTTTAGATTTATATAACCATTTAACAGATGATAATAAACAAACAATATTAGATTTAATGAAAAAGTTGAAATAACAAAAAATAACTCAACAAAAATTGAGTTATTTTCTATATAAGTTATTAAATTTTATTTATCTCTTATACTGAGATTTTATAAATTCACCATAATACTTTTTACTCTTGGCATAAAAACATTGTATATATTCACAAGTTCGTTTGCCACCTTTTCTACATCAAGGTCAAAATCATAATTTGTATAGTTTGTTGTATCAAATCGTGGGTCGTTTAATCGGCGAGGGCTTGGTTTTTTGTAATACTTTCCAAATCTACCAATTCTTGTTGCTATTTTTTCGTTATTTCTATCCCAAATAAGTTCATAACCAATTTCGTTTTCAATCTCTTTTTTATGCGAATAAAGTCTGTCATAAATAGTTTTTGCGGCTATACTTGGAAAAAAAACGCAAATATCTTTTAAATATCCACTTACAACTCTTGTGTTTACCATAATTTTATTGAATGACAAATCACTTGTTTTACGAACATCAAAATGCTCGCAATTATTTTTATATTTTACAAAGAAATCAGGGTAATTTTCTTTAAAACATTGTGCTAATTTATCAAAGAAACTCTTCTTATCTTTTCTTTATCTCTCATTTCAGAAACCTCTATTCCTAAAATACTTTTTACTCTTGGCATAAAAACATTATATATATTCACAAGTTCGTTTGCTACCTTTTTCACATCAAGGTCAAAATCGTAATTTGTATAGTTTGTTGTATCAAAACGTGGGTCATTTAATCGGCGAGAGCCTTTTTCTGTATAATACTTTCCAAATCTACCAATTCTTGTTGCTATTTTTTCGTTATTTCTATCCCAAATAAGTTCATAACCAATTTGTTTTTCAATCTCTTTTTTATACAAATAAAGTTTGTCGTAAATAGTTTTTGCATCTTTATCTCCAAGATACACACAAATATCGTGCAAACAAGCATAACGGTCAACTCTTACATTTACCATAATTTTACTAAATGTCAAATCGTTCATTTTGCGAATATCAAAATGCCCGCAATTATTTTCATATTTTACAACAAAATCAGAGTTGTTTTCCTTGAAATATTGTGCTAATTTATCAAAGAAATCTCTTCTTATTTTTTCTTCATCTCTTATTTCAGAAACCTCTATTTATAACTCTGGACATATTTTTTCCAATTTTGAAGAAGCTGTTATACCGTGTGGATTTGTTTGTATATCGTTTAAATCTTCATTTTCTCTGTCGTAAATTTCTATACCACAATCTTCATATGCTTTTAGCGGATTTTCACGATGTTTTCTGTATCCTAGTGCGTTTAGTTGATTGTTTTCATCTTTTGTTATCCAACAAAGTCGTTGCTTTGAAATAAGTTCTTTGATTTTTTCAACATCAAGTTTTCCTTCTTTGCAAAGTTTAAGCAGTTTGGTTTTAAAATCAAAAGCAGTCGTCATATGTTCGTCTACAAAATGTTGATGAACAACTATTTTTGTCCCACCATTTGTTTTAACTGAACTCAACCAATCAAAATCCCTTATGTCTTTGCCTGTCAAACCATAAAACTCGTTGTAAGCTTTTACACTTGCTAAATGTTTTGGAAATTTTGATAAAACCCACTCGTCGTGACTTGCTCTATCAAATATCCACTTGTTCGCAACTGTTGGATTATGAACCATTGCTTGGGTATAATCTAGTAGCATTTTGCACCAAGTATCAAAATCCTCTTCTTTATTCATAAATTTTTCGTTCGTATTCATAATTCTTTCCTCCTTTTTGTATATGAAATATGTTATAAAAATTCTCAATTAAAACAAGTAAATTATTTTATCATACATTTTTATTCTTAAAATCTCTTATTTTGTTTAATGTTATTTCACATCTGTTCCCACCAAAATACTTAAATAATAAATTCTTTAATATTGGTAATTTTGTTACTTCGTAAAATAGAGTTAATGAAGAACAAAATTTTATTGAATCTATAAATCCCAATATTTCATAGATAGTAAAGTCTTTTAAATTTAACAAAATATTACAACATTCCAAATATCTATCCCACAAAATTTTGTTTTTCGCATATGCCACCGCTTCTTCTATATTTTCAATTCCATAAATATTTGAATATTCACTTCTTCCAAGGCCCTTTAATTGTGGGAATATATACCAAATCCAATGTGTTTCCTTATAACCATTTTTTAATTGTTTGATAACATCACAATAAATTTCATTTTGTGCTTTTATAAACCTTTCCAAATTATATTTATCATTCTCCATCAAAACACCTGTTTATTGTTTCAAATTTGCAAAAGGCAACTGTCCATATTTGTTTTTAAATTCACACAACAATTCTTTTTTTACTTTTTCAGAATTTTCACACTTCATATACCATATATGCAAGTCTTCATAATTTTGTATTTGTCCAATTATTCTACCACCGAAGGCAGAAACATTTTTCCCACCCCAAAACTTGAGATGTTCCAAGACTCTTTTGTAAACAGTTTTAGATTCGCTTTTCCCAATATATAGAACATCCGCATCCTTCAACCATCTGTTTTGCAACTCATCAATGGAAACAGCGACTTTTCTATCTCTCCATATCTCTAAATTAACAGCCTCGTTAAAATTTACTTTTCCAAAATCACTAGGAAGAACAATAATATAAACTCCATAGTAATTTCCTTTGCTCTCGTTCAAATCTCTCAATGTTCCGCCAAATTCAAAATCTCTATCAAAAAATCTTTTAATCATTTTTTAATCTCCTTAAAAAAACAATCTCCTTGCTTTACCTTATATTTTAAGATTAAATCTATCAATTCTCTCAAAAATAAAATCATGTTTTTGTTTTGTAGGCGTTTTGTAAAATGCGTGATACTAGGAGTATTTACTCCTTTTTCTAAGCACCTTTCACACAAACACCATCTCCCATGACAATGATATTTTTTGTAAACGATTTCAAAATCTTCTAATTGCGGTTCACTAAAAATTTCGCCACAACACTTACACTTATATAGTGGCATATAAAATGTTTCAGTTCTCTCCACTATTTTTCTCCAAAACAGTTGTGTTCGTTGGTACACTTCCCCCTAGAAGTGGATAGGACTTCATGTAACAACCTTTACCTTTAATTGTAACAATGTCGCACCCATACTCCCTAAGATAACCAATATTGCGAGCAATTGTTTTTCTATCACAAGAAATCCCACAGAATTTGCTAATTTGTTCTGCGATTTTTGTTTGATGCAAAGGACAATTTTCCGAACTTCCATATTTTAATGCATCATAAACATATAATATAATAAGTTTTTTGTGTTTTTTCACTTACACACCTCCACTATTTCAATTATATCATACCACATGAGACAAAAAGGACGCATATAGTTCTAAAAAAACTTAAATTGGTTTCCATCTTATACATTTCTTTAATTTTCCAGCAAATCTTCGATATTACAACCCAAAACTCTTGCTAGTTTGTAAAGTGTTTCAACTTGTGCTTTGTTTATGTCGTTTCTTCGTTGTTCATACATTTGAATAGAGCGAAGTTCCACTTCTGCAAGACTTGCAAGTTTGCTTTGAGATAAGCCTCGTGCTTGTCTTATTTTTTTTAGGTTGGTGATTTCAGACTTTTTGAAATATGTGTTCGCTACATCAAAAAACTTTGTTACATCGGCTTCGTGCAAGGTTGGATATAGTCTTAAAACTTCTTCAATAGGCAATGAATTATTTATCTTATAGAAAGAATATCCTTTTTTGTGTTGGAATTGTGCCAAAACCCAGCCAGCCCAATAATATTTATCTTTGTTTATATCTTCTTTGTTTGGAATGGATTTTTTTCTATTATAAATTTCATTCAAATAATCTAATGCAGAGCAGGTAAGATATTTTGGATTTCCTTTTTCAATTTGTTTTGCCACATTGGAATTGACAAAGGTGTTCCAAAAAATTGTAGGGTTTATTCCAATATCCACAGCATGCTCAAACATTACACCCAAATTTTCGGATAGATTTGGTAAATATAAATCGTTATATGATTGAATCGCCATCTTTTAACCCCTTTCTCATAATATCCACTACAAATATATCATTGGTTAGTGTCGCCGACTTTCTAGTACCTTTCAAATAATCTTCTCGTGCCTTTTCATCTCTTGCTTTTCTTTTTGTAAAGTATTCCAATCTGTCTGCAGTTTCAAAACCTTCAAAATGAAGTTTACTAAATGCAAGTTCGCTAACTATTACAACTTGCTTTCCAAGTTGACCTAATTCCATAGCTTGACTTAATTTTCTAACAGGAATTGTATTGTTTACAAAATCTCTTGCAAAACTAAAATATGAGTCGTCTGCTCTAAACCCAATAACTATATCGTAATTATTTACATCAATGTAAAAGTTTTTGAGCAAGTATTCTTTTGCTTGAATAGATATATCATTGCTCAAATCAAAAGTTCTAAATTTTAAAAGTATTGCAATCCAGTTCAGTATTGAATATCTTTTATCTGTTAAATCTAGAATTTTAAGCCCAGACAAATCAATAGAATATTTATTTGCAAATCCATTATTTTCGTTATTACTGCAAGACCACTCTTTTGCAAGTTCCAAACTTTCTGTGCAATAAAATCCAAAACCATAATCATTTTCGGCTTTCCCACCGTGATAATATGGTTTTTCAATAATATCTTTTGAACCGTGATAAATAACCAACTTTGACATCTTCTTCTCCTTTTAATCTATGCTATTATATCATTACAATGACACATTGTCAATCAATTATGACATTTTCTATCATTACAATGATATATCTGCATTTCAACCAATCACGAATATTAAATTTATATCATTACAATGATACATTATGAATTATTGTCTTTAATAATCATATTAAAACCACTTTGTTAAACTTACAAAGTTTTAGGCAGTTCAAGAGCAACCAATTTTAGTAAAAACATCACATTTGCTGTCAATTGCTGTCATTTTTTCTTATCAAAAGACAGCAAATATTTTCTTATATCGCTAAAAGCCTTTATTTTACTGATGTTTTGATGTATAGAGCACACACTCTATTTTACTAGAACCCGACATGGGTAAAGTATGGGTTTAGTTACTGGTAATTCTAAAAAGCGCCTCTTAAAATGTTTGTAGTGTATCAAGTGAAAACAAGTTTGAATTAAGAAATATCAAACTAAATCAAAAATAAGGCATATAAATATCATTAAGCTGGCAAGTGATGTCATTCCCTTATCCAAATTCCTTAGATACACTAAAAACGAATTAAAAAAGGCAATGCAAAATGACAATAAGATTTTAGTTGTATATTGGAATGGCGAATAAAAAAGCCCAAAGCCCGACTAGGGGTTAGCACTAGTAGATTAGATTTTATGGCATAGAGAAATTTCTCAGTCTTTTTAATTCCAAGTTTACAAAAAGGAGTTAAAAATTATGCAAAAACTAGAGATTGAATTTGAAAACGAATTAGATTTAACTTTGCTAGACAATGAATTTTTTGTTGCAATGCTAAATCAGATTATGCTTTTCAAAAAATGCGAGGTGCAATATTGAGATCATGGCGTGTGCTTGTCTTGATACAAGTATTATTTCTTTCGGTTACAGAGCATAAACGAAAACTCTTTCTTGTCAAGGATAAAATGTATTGTTCCACAACCCTTGACAAGAAAAGAAAAATAATAAATAAAAATATTTTAATCCCTTTTCGTTTCTTTTCGCTCTGTCGAAAGACAAAAATTAAACTAAATAAAAGGAGAAAAATATGAAAACAGCAGTAAATATATGCATATAGTTCAGATAGTCAAACTGAACAAAGTATAGAGAACCAATTAAGAGTATGCAAAGATTATGCCCAAAAGAATGATATTGTCATTGTTGATACATACATAGATAGAGCCATGTCAGGCACAAATGATAATCGTATCGCATTCCAAAAAATGATTAAAGATAGTAGTAATCATCAATTTTCTATCGTTCTTGTTTACAAGTTGGATAGATTTTCGAGAAATAAATACGAAAGTGTTATTCACAAGAAAACATTAAAGGACAATGGGGTTAAAATCATATCTTGTATGGAAAACATCCCGGACACGCCAGAGAGAACTTTAATGGAAGCATTACTTGAAGGATTTAACAAATATTTCAGTGAAGAACTAACTCAAAAAGTAAATCGTGGACTTAAAGAAAGCTGGTTTAAAGGTAATGCTACTGGCGGACAACAATTTTTACGAAAACAAGTATTTGAAGATATGAGTGATATAAAAGATACAAAAACTTGTGATAAATACTTTTGTAAGACAAATATACCTCTATAAAGATAAAATCATAATACTTTTTAATTTTGCAACACCACCAGACAAACCAAAACTAACAGTTGAAGAAAACATAAAAATAGCAGAACAAATAAACTCTGCTTTATCTAAAACCAATGGTTCGCGCATTAAACTTCCGTCCGCACCAAAAAAAACCGTTTCCTTTGAAACGGCTTTTTTATTTTATTTAGATATACTTAAACGCGAAAAATTTTTATATGATAATATTTACTTTGCAATAATATTTCTTATTCTTTTACGGAAGCAAAATAAGTTTCAAGTTCTGAAAGGAACATACGCGAAGAGTTTGCCATAAATTTGTCTTTCATATTAAAAACGCAAATTTCACGAGGTGTAATTTCAAAATCTGTTTTAAGAATTTTTATGTTTTTTGTTTTTAAGTCTTTTTCAATAAAACTTTTTGTTGAAAAGCCAATCATGTCGGTTGCATTTGAAACAAAATCCAAAATTATTCCAAAACTTTCGGTTTCAAGGCTTGGCACGATTGTAACTTTGTTTTCTTTGCAAAGTTTATCGAAAAACACGCGGTTGCTTGAAGGCAATTTTTGCAAAATCATTTGATAGTTTTTAAGTTCATTTTTGGAAACAAAATCGCTTTCAAAATTTTTGTTAACAACAAAACAATCTTCAATTGTTGTTATAACTTTTTTGTTTGCTCCTTCAATTGACTGGGCAGGCTCGGAAACAATTGCCATATCAACATCGCCACGTTTCAATTTTTCCATAAGTTGCGTGCTAATTCCGTCAACAATTGAAATTTTTATGTTTGGATGTTTTTCTCGAAATTTAAAAATGAAAGGAAGTAAAAGCCCGCGCATAATCGTTGAACTTGAACCAATAACAATTTCGCCGCCCTCAATTTGGTTCCTTTCAAACAACACATTAACCCCGTGTTGAACGCAGTTTAGCGCGCGCTTGAAATCCTCATAAAGAACTTCCCCGCTTGGCGTTGGTTTCATTCCTTTTGGCAAACGAACGAAAAGTTCGCAGTTAAACGTTTCTTCAAGTTTTTTAATGCTTTGCGTTATTGCAGGCTGAGAAACAAAAAGTTTTTCGCTTGCCAAAGTTGTGCTCCCTGTTTCATAAACGCTAACAAAAGTTTTTATTAAGTTTAAGTCAAAATTAGTATTATCCATACTTATACCTCATATAACAACAAGATATTTTACTTATACCATAATTTCTCATATAATGCAACTACATTTTAAAAAAAGGAGAAAAATTATGGCAATTATTGTTAATTTATTGGGAACACCAGGAGCAGGGAAAAGCACGGGTTGCGCCTACATTTTTTCAAAACTTAAACTTGCAGGAATCAATGCCGAACTCATAACAGAGTTCGCGAAAGACAAAGTTTGGGAAGATAATCAAGCAGCGCTTTCAAATCAACTTTATATTTTTGGGAAACAAAACTACAAAATTAGCAGATGCGAAAAAAAGGTTGATGTTATAATAACCGACTCACCTTTGCTTAACAGCATTCTCTACAACAAAGATAAAGTTCTTGGAGAAGAATTCAACGCGCTTGTTGCAAAAGTTTTTAAATCATATTCCAACATGACATATTTAATTAACCGAACAAAACCTTATAACCCCGCAGGAAGACTTCAAACCGAAAGTCAAGCGGACGCTCTTAAATCTTCAATTTTGTCAATTTTAACAAGATATGATATTCCATATAGAGAAAGAAATGGCGACCAGCAATCATACGACCAAATTGCAAACGATGTTATTTTAACCGTTAAACACCTAAAAGCAATTCGCGCTCAAAACAATTTTAGCACAACAAAAGAGTTCAAGCCCCAAGATCGAATTATGAATTTTGATTGATTTCAAGAAAAAATGCAAAAAATACCCTTGAAAAATTTAAAAAAAGCGATGAAATTACTGTTTCATATAAAATTTTAATTAAAAATTTATAAAAAGTTTACAAAAAAGCTAATGAAAATAGAAAAACTCATCGATATAATTTCACGTGCTAAAAAAAGGACAATATGATAACCTACAACTCAACATATGTTAAAAAACTTTCAAAAGATGTTAGCGAAGTTGAAAAAGTTTTCTAGGAAATTTCAGCAGCATTTACAAAAGATGGGCAACTTTATATGCACAATAATGAATCAAGCAGTTATTATACAGATGGTTTAAACCAACCATACACCGCAAAAGAATTTATTAGGGATTCAATTCTTGAAAACAACCGAACTTCTTCCGCAAAGCAAACATCAGATCTTAATTTGCAAAAAAAAGAAGCTGATTTGGGCTTCTTTTTTTATATTGCGGTTTCGTCTTCGTTTTCGGTTTCAATTTCTTCGCCGTTAATTTGAATTTTGCTAACCGAAATTTCATATGCAGTTTTTGTTACCGTTTCGGTTTCGCTAAGTTTCTTTTGATAGTCGCGGCTTTGAATTCTTCCAACAATTGAAATTTGCGTTCCAACTTCGGCATCTTTAATATATTTTGCATTTCTTCCCCAAGCGATGCAAGGGAGATAGTCCGATTTATTATATGCGCGGTTAACGGCAACCAAAACATCGCAAATTTCGCGTTTAAACGGAGTTGTTCGATAGATTGGAGGTTTGCAAACATATCCAACAATTTCAATTATATTTGGATTCATACTTTCATCAACTTCAATTATTTCGCGAACAAAAACAGTTAAAACAAGTTTGCTTACGCCGTCAACAAGTTTATTATAGCTTCTGAATTGCCCTTTAATTGCAACTTTATTTCCAACATCAAACTTATTGTTTGTTAACAATTTTTCGCTAACAGTTATTGGAATTAAGTCGTTATGTTCCGAAAGGCGCGGAACGCTCATTTGCATTTCATAGAATGCTTCGCCAAAAGTTTCATGGCTGAAAACTGGTTCAGTTTCAATTTTCCCAAGCAAGAACACTTTGTTGTTGTTCATCATTTCGTAGTTCATATCAATCTCCTCATTTAAGCAAGAGCTTTTTGCATTCCGTTTCTGTCAATTTCAAAGTTTTCTTTCATAACAAGTTCGCCAACGCTTCCAACCGTGTAGCCTTGTTTTTGAAGGCGGTCGAGAACAAGAGGAAGAGCGTCTAAAATATGGTCGGAATTATTATGGCAAAGGATAATGCTTCCAGGGCGAACGTTATTTAAAACGCGATTGCAAATTTCTTCGCCAGAAAGACCTTTCCAATCTAATGTGTCAACGTCCCATTGAATTGAGATAAGCCCCATTTCGTCGGCAACATTTAAAAGAGTGTTGTTATATGCCCCAAATGGCGGACGAAAGAGTTTAACTTCTTTTCCAGTTATATCGGTTATGAGTTTGATTGACGCTTCAAGTTCGTTTTTAATTGCCTCGGCAGAAAGTTTTGTCATGTCGGGATGAGTGTTGGAGTGGGTTCCAATTTCAAAGCCGTTTTCGTCAATTTTCTTAACCATATCCGCATATTTATCTGTCCAAAATCCAACAAGGAAGAATGTTCCGTTTGCGCCATATTCTTTAAGTGTGTCCATAATTCCTTGAGTTTTGTCCGCTCCCCATGCGGCGTCGAAACTTATTGCAACCCGTTTTTCTTCGGTTTGAACATAGTAAACAGGAACTTTTCTGTTTGCATAGCCGAAATAAACTTGGGCGGCGCTTACGCCATCGATGCTTATCGCAAGCAAAATTGCAACAATAATAACAACCAAACAAATTGCTAATGTTTTAGATTTGACAACATAGAAATGCATTTTCTCCTCGCTTTTAACAATACCAAACCGCACTAATATGCGGCAAGGTTTAATGTGGTGAATTAAAGCAAATAAGCAAGTTTTTTGTCGAATTTGCCTTTCGCTTACTTTAATATATTTTGAAAAATTTGGCTTTATGAATTTTTTTAAGCAATTTGTAACATTTATGAAAATCTGGGAGTAGTATGAAGTAAGGACAAAAGAAAAATTCCTTAAAGCACAAAAGATGAAACGATACATATGAAAATTTTTAAGGAGGTACATATCATGAATTTCTTCAACGGATTTGGCTTTGGCGGAAATGGATGCGACTGCTGCTCACTTATCATCTTGCTCTTACTCTTATCGTCTTGCGGATGCGGAAACGGCGAAGGATTTGGCGGAAACGGATGCGACTGCTTAATTTGGATTCTTCTCTTATCCTGCCTTTGCAACAATGGCAACACTTGCGGAAACAGACCATAATTTTAGCTTACATAAAAAACTTGCGTAATTTTTCCCCCGAAAAGCGCAAAAAGAAACCTTGCTTCATGCAAGGTTTTTTCTTGTTAATGTTAAACTTGTTTTTCTTTCAACTCCTTCTCGAAGGAAAGTTAATTCAACAGCATCGCCAACTTTATAGTTATAAACCGCGGTTCGCAAATCGAGCATGGTTTTAATTTCAAAATTGTCAAGCCCCGTTATTATGTCTTCTTTGTTAATTCCCGCTTTTGCAATTGCCCCAGAAGGGTCGAGATTTACAACATAAACTCCGGTTTTGTTAAGCGTTCGTCCATAGAAAAGCGCAATTTCGCTGTCGAGCCCAAACATTCCAAGATATGGCGTTTCATATTTCCCGTCTTCTAAAATGTGGGAAACAACAGGAAGAGCAACTTCAATTGGAATTGCAAAGCCAATGCCCTCCGCTTCCGAAACTTTTAACGTGTTAATTCCAACAACTTCGCCGCGTGCGTTAATTAACGGGCCGCCGCTGTTCCCTGGGTTAATGCTTGCATCGTGTTGAAACAAGTTTTGAAGATAACTTGTTGAGCCGTCTTCATTTTCAAGTTCAACTGTTCTGTTTGTTGCAGATATTATCCCTTTTGTAACTGTGTGTTTAAATTGAAGAGTTAATGGCGTTCCAATTGCAATAACATCTTCCCCAGTTTGAACAACGCTTGAATCCCCCGCTTGCAAATATGGCATATCAACGGTTGTTTTAATAACCGCAAGATCCATTGCAGGGTCGCGCCAAACAAGGCTTGCGCGCCCGCTTGTTTTGTTAGCATAATAAACAGTTATTGAAGACGAATCCTCAACAACATGGTTGTTTGTTAAAACATATCCGCCTTCGGCAATTGCAACACCGCTTCCAACGCTTTCAATTCCGTCATAAACTGCGCTAATTCCAACAACCGCCGGAGCAACAAGCGAAACAATCTCCTCGAAATTTGTTTTTTGCGAAGATGAAATTTTCCTTGGAGTCATATTTATGTTAACATCTGGTGTTCCGTTAATGCCATTATAGTTCCCAAAGCAGCCGCAAAGGCAAAATGGGAAAATTAAAAAAAATAACAATAATGGAAAAAGTTTATGTTTCATATTGTTATTTTGCTTATTTTTGCGTTTTTTATTACTTATAAGTTTTACCAAATTCCAACTAGCGTTACAATTATTCCAATAATAATTACAGCAAGAAGAACAAGAAGAAGAATTGTTAGCGAGCGTTTTTGGCGATAGTCTTTATAATATCCTTTAACAATTCTTGGATCGCCATTTTCAAGTTGGTCTTTTGTTATAAGCCCATTATTGTATAGTTCAACAAAATATGTTTCAAGACCTTCGTCATATTGTTTTTTCATTAACTTCAAATTGTAGATTTTGTTATATAAGAAAAATCCCATGAAAAGAACAAATGCAACAGAAGAAACATAGGAAAATCCGTCCCAAACTTTTCTTAAAAGAGCCGAAGCAACTGCAACAACTGCCAAAATGCTTAAAACAACAATTTCCCAAACTCTCATTTTCATATTTTCTTTGTTTCCTTTAATGTTATTGTTCTGTTGAAAACCATCTTTTCGTCTGACGAATCTTTATCTAAACAGAAATATCCATTTCTAATGAATTGATATCTCTCATCAAAATTAACATCAAGCCCGCTTTCAATATAGCAGTTTTCCAAAACAATTTTACTGTTTGGATTAAGTTTGTAACCTTCAACAGCATGTTCCTGCCCTTCAACATCGCTTGCGGAAGATTCATCGATAAGGTTTTCAAAAAGACGAACTTCAATCTTATCCGCATGAGAAGGATTTATCCAATGGATTGTTCCTTTAACTTTTTTCGTGCAATCCGAACCAGATTTTGTGTCTGGCAAATACTCGCAATAAACTTTTGTAACATTTCCGTTTTCATCTTCGTCAAAGCCTGTGCAGCGAACAATGTATGCGCCTTTAAGGCGAACTTCTGCGCCAACATAAAGACGATAGAATTTTGGGTTTGGCTCTTTAATGAAATCTTCTTTTTCAATTAAAAGATGTTTTCCAAAATAGTAGGTTCTTTCGCCTTTGTTTTCTTCGCGTTGTGGATAGTCTTCAAGATAAACTTCCTCTTCTTTTCCCTCTTCATAATTTGTTATTTCAAGTTCCAAAGGATTTAAAACAGCCATAACACGGCGGGAAACTTGGTTAAGAGTGTTACGAATGAAATGTTCAAGGAACGCTGGCTCTAAAAGTGCGTTGCTTTTTGTTATTCCTGCTCCAACAACAAAGTCTTTAAGACTTTCTGGGAGAACTCCGCGGCGTTTGAGCCCGCGAAGGGAATATAATCTTGGGTCGTCAAATCCAGAAACAACTCCGTCTTGAACAAGTTTTTTAATAAATCTTTTCCCTAAAATTGCGCCTTTAATATAAAGGTTTGCATATTCAATTTGTCGAGGGTTGTTCCCTGTTTTGCAGTTTTCAACAACCCAATTATATAAAGGACGATGATCCTCAAATTCTGGGCCACAAATTGAATGGGAAACGCCTTCAAGCGCATCGTCGAGAGGGTGGGAGAAATCGTAGGAAGGATAGATTTTCCATGTGTCGCCAATGCGTTGGTGGTGGTTAAATTGAATTCGATATATAACAGGGTCGCGCATGTTCATATTTGGGCTTGCCATGTCAATTTTTGCACGCAAGCAGCGAGAACCCGCTGGGAAATCTCCGTTTTTCATTTTTTCAAAAAGTTCAAGGTTTTCTTCAACGCTTCTGTTTCGATATGGACTTTCAACTCCTGGCTCTGTTAAAGTTCCGCGTGTTTTTGAAAGTTCTTCTGGCGAAAGATCGCAAACATATGCTTTTCCATCTTTAATAAGTTGAACAGCATATTCATAGTTCTTTTGAAAATAGTCGGTTGCGTAGTGAATTTCATTCCAGTGGTATCCAAGCCATTTAACATCTTCTTGAATTGCATCAACAAATTCCTGACTTTCTTTTGTTGGATTTGTGTCGTCATATCTAAGGTTGCAAACGCCGCCATATTTTTGCGCAATTCCATAGTTAAGGACGATGTTTCTAACATGCCCAATATGCAAATATCCGCTTGGTTCTGGGGGGTGACGAGTTTGAATTGCTTTAACTCTGCCGTCGGCGATGTCCTTGTTAATAATTTCTTCAATGAAGTTTGTTGCTTCAACTTTTTCCATTTTCTTGCCTCTCTTTTAAGTGCTTTAATAAAAATATCATTAAATAAGATTAAAGTCAATAAAAATGCCTTGCGCAATTTAAAATGCTATGAAATTTAAGGATTTTGGGTTATAATAACAATATGGAACAATTGCTTATTATCGACGGAAACAGCATTATCAATCGCTCTTTCTACGCTCTCCCACTTTTAACAAACAGCAAGGGGGAATTTTCAAACGCAGTTTATGGCTTTGCAAACACACTAACCAAGGCAATTTTGGATTTAAAGCCAAAATATATTGCCGTTGCCTTCGACTTTGGAAAGAAAACTTTTCGAAATGAAATCTATTCGGACTATAAAGCAACGCGAAAGGGAATGCCTTCGGAACTTGCGTGCCAAATGCCAATTCTTAAAAATCTTCTTTCGTCAATGGGAATTTCCTATTTTGAAATGCAAAACATAGAAGCCGACGACATTATTGGAACAATCGCAAAAACACCGGGAGTTAAAAAAGTTCTCCTCTCGGGCGACAGAGATTTGTTCCAACTTCTCGACGACTCAACAATCATGTGGTTTCCTAAAAAAGGTGTTTCGGAAATTGACATAATAACTTCAAAAAATTTGGAAGAAAAATTTGGATGCAAACCAGAAGAAGTTGTTGAGTTTAAATCAATTCGTGGCGACGCTTCCGACAATATCCCAGGTGTTGTTGGAATTGGAGAAAAAGGTGCTTTCGATTTAATTAAAAAATATGGGACGCTTGAAAAAGTTTATGAAAATTTGAACGATTTTTCGCCAAAAATGCGCGAAAAACTTGAAAAAAGCAAAGATTTAGCATTCATTTCCAAAAAACTTGCAACAATCAACCGAAATGTTCCCCTTGATTTTAAGCTTGAAAATTTAACCTACACTTTCCCATATTCAAAGGAAACCTACAACTTTTTTGAAGACTATGAATTTAAAAGTTTGCTTAAAAGAAAAGACATTTTTTCGAATGAATTTGAACTTCCAAAATCTCATGAAAAAACTTTTGAAATTGTTAAAGTTGAAAGCGAACAAACCCTAGATAAACTTATTTCCTACATTAAAGAGGAAGGAAGAATTGCGTTCGATTTTCAAAGTGAGCCAAAAATTTCTTGTTCCCCAAATGTTTTATATTCTTTCTCGCAAGAAATTTCAATGTTCTCTTCTTCAATATCTTTTGAAACCGCGCTTGAAAAACTTAAACCAATTTTCGAAAACAAAAACATTGAAAAAATTTGTTACGATTTTAAAAAGCATTTGCACATTTTAAGCGCATATAATATTTCCCCATGCGGGGATGTTTTCGACCTTTCAATTGCAAAATATTTAACCTCCAACAAAGCAAAAATTGAAACCGACCCTCCTTTCTATTTCTTTCTTAAAAAAGAACTTAAAGAGGAACTTGAAAATCTTTCTTTAATGGATTTATACTCCAAAATTGAACTTCCTTTAACAACTGTTTTGTTTTCAATGGAAAAAGACGGGCTTAAAGTTGACGAAAACGAACTTTTGCTTTTGAAAACCTCGCTTGAAAGCGAACTTGAAAAAATAACTGAAAAAGTTGTTGAACTTGCGGGCGAAAGTTTTAACATCAATTCCCCAAAACAACTTGGGAACATTTTGTTTAATAAACTTGGGCTTTTAGCGAGAAATAACAAGAAAAATTCAACAAATGTTGAAATTCTTCAAGAAATTTCGCTTCAACACCCAATTGTTCCCGAAATTTTGAAATATCGCAAAATTCAAAAACTTCTTTCAACCTATGTTGAAGCGTTCTATGAAATTTCAAAAAGAGAAGGCGGATATATTCGAACAATTTTCAATCAAACTCTAACCGCAACTGGAAGACTTTCGTCAAGCGAACCAAACCTTCAAAATCTTCCAATTCGCGACGAAGAAGGAAAGAAACTTCGAAAAGTTTTCGTTTCGCGCTTCGAAGGCGGCGAAGTTGTTTCTGCCGACTATAATCAAATTGAACTTCGTTTAATGGCGCATTACAGCCAAGACAAAACCATGATTGCGTCATACAAACGAAACGAAGATATCCACGCAAGAACAGCGTCGGAAATTTTTGAAATTCCTCTTTCAGCGGTTTCAGCGAATCAGCGCCGCCTTGCAAAAAGTGTTAACTTCGGAATCATTTATGGAATAAGCGAATATGGGCTTTCCCAAAACCTTGGAATTTCGGTTAAAAAAGCAGCGGAATATATGAAAAAATATTTCGAAAGATTCCCCCGCGTTAAAGAATACATGAACGAAAGTATTGAACTTGCAAAATCTCAAGGATATGCAAAAACGCTTTTTGGAAGAATTCGTCCAATTCCAGAACTTTCCGCAGATAATTCTGCTGTTCGAAAATTTGGCGAACGCGTTGCAATTAACATGCCTCTTCAAGGAACAGCCTCCGACATAATTAAACTTGCAATGATTAATGTTTCAAGCCGAATTAAAAAGGAAAATTTGCAATCAAAACTCGTTTTGCAAATTCACGACGAACTTATTGTAGACAGTCCAAGCGAGGAAGTTAAAACTGTTAAGCAAATTCTTAAAGAAGAAATGGAAAGCGTTGTTTCTCTTTCAATTCCCCTTCCTGTTGAAGTTTCAAGCGGCAAAAATTTATATGAATGTTAACAAAAATGCAGCATTTTTTGCTGCTTTTTTATTTTTTGCAGTGTTTATTTTCTTGATCTTCGCAAAGTTTTTTTGAAATTATTGTTTGCATTGTTGCCGAAATTTGAGTTAAAACGCTTTTAATTAAATTAAGCTGGGAAATTGTTTTTCCTTTTGAAAGTTCAAGAGCAATTTGCGTTGAAATTAAAGCAAGTTTTTCTGGCGAACAATTTTCCATAATTTTATTTATGAACCTATGCTTCTTTTTCGTCACAAAATTTACTTTTCAGCTATAATAAATTCATGTGAATTTGTTAAGATTTTTAAAAAATACTATTGATTTTATATTACAAATATGCTATTATATCGTGAAAATTGGAGGTAAAAATATGTCATTTAAACATAACTTCACTCAAAACGATTGGGACAACTTAACCCAAACAACAAAGGACGACATTAACTTCGCCCTCAGCCAAGAACTTGACAGCATTGGAAACTTCGTTTTTAACAAAAGTGAAAAATCTGTTAATGCTTTAATTCAAATGGCCCAAAGTTTAACAAACCCAAAAACAATTGGAGCAATCCAAACAAAACAAGAATGGGCAACAACCGCAAGAAACGGAAAAGTTATGGAAAGCATCAAACCATATTCAAATGCTGGCTATTCAAGCCTTGCCGTAACACTTCCTTGGTGGGACGCATCAAAACTTCTTATTCCTGTTAAGAGAAATTATTCCGAACAAAACTGCTCCTTGCCACTTTCCGCTTCAAGATACAAAAAATTTGTTGAAAAAATTCAACCAACTTTTGGTCTTAAAGTTGTTGAAAATTCAAGCTACTCTTCCCCAACAACCTATGGAATTGAAAAAGTTAAGGAAGCTGCTTTCAAAAAAGCAGATGCAATTGTTCTAAATTGCAATAACGCAGTAACAACCGACTACGACCGCTTTGCAATGATTCTTAATTGCCTTGCAAAACAAGCAGTTGAAAATGAAGTTAAGTCTTTCAACAACGCTTCCTACATTGCTCTTAACGACAAAGACAAAGAAAATTTCAAAATTGCAACAGAAAAACTTGCAACTCTTGGACTTGCACGTGCAACAATTCTTGACGACAATAATCCCGCTCCGGCAAAAGCCCTCGACGATGCTTTGAAATTTGATTTTTTCCACACATTAACTCTTTTAGACGGGAAAAGAAACGACATTGTTAAATCAATTTCAACGCTCACAGAAACTGTTGTTGAATCAATTTGCAATAAACTTGGCTACACAAAAGAAGCAATTGTTGGCAACCTTAAAAACCTTGGATATAAATACACCCAAGAGCCAAAATCAGTTTTCGAAGCAATTTTCATGGCAGGAAACCTTGAAGCAATTGCAACTGAAGTTCAAGAAAATGAAACAACAAAAGTTGCAAAACAAAAAGCTCTTGATTGCGTTGCAAAAGCAGCAAAATCCGCTTCTCCATCTCTCATAAAGAAGATTATTGCCTATAAAGGAACTTTGGAAGCAGCAATAATTGATAAAAAAGATTACGAGAAATTCTTTGAATCCGATTCTCAAGACGTTATCACATTTGTTTTAGGCGAAAAACTTGAAAAAGCAAAACAAACTGGAAGAGGACAAAAGAAATATCAAACAGCAGTTGAAAAATCGCCAAAAATTGCACAAGAATTTTCGGTTAGGGTTAAAGCAATGTTAGGAAAAACATTCGAGCTTGCAAAATCAAAATCCGAAAAAGGCGAACTTAAAACAACAAGTGTTCCAAAACTTTTCAAAGAAGCAAACAACGAAGAAAACTCAAACAAAACACCTCACACAATTGCAAGAGAAACATTTAAAGAAACAGTTAACGATGTTGTTAAAAAAGCAAACGACGAGAAAAAGGCCGAAAGAAAAGCAAAGAAACAAACTGCTCAAAGCGAAGAAATGGGAAACTAATTCCTTTTGAATTAAATTAAACAAAGAAAACATACTAATTTTATGAGAAGATTCATAATTTTAGTATGTTTTTTTAGTGTTGTTGGTCTTGCTTTTGCTCTTCCAATAACTCTTTCTTATTCCTTCCCTTCTCCAAACTTAACAGTTTCGTCAAATAAGGTTGACTATGACGGAACCATTGAGCATCTTTTCACCCACTGTCTTCTTGCCTACCCTACTCTTGCTCTTTCCTCCGAAAACCCACTTAAAGATACATATAACAACAATTGTTTAACGCCAAGCGAATTTAAAGAAATTTTAAATCAACTTTATGAAAACAACTATGCTTTAATTGACATTAACAAAATTTTTGAAGAGAAAAACGGAAAGGTTGTTAAAAGCAAGTTGAAAATTCCAGAAGGCAAAAAGCCTTTTGTTTTAAGTTTCGACGATGTTATTTACGACGAGAAAAAAGCAAAACACGGAATGGTTGATAAAATTATTGTTGGAAACGACGGCGAACTTGCCTCTCAAACCGAAATAACTTGGGGGCTTACGCCAACAACCGACATTTCAAAAGAAAATGAGTTTATTCCAATTTTAGAACACTTTGTTAAAGAACATCCCGATTTTTCAATTGACGGCGCAAAAGGGACAATTTGTTTAACAGGTTTCGACGGAATTTTGGGCTATCGAACAAGCGACATTAACACAACAAATCGCCAGCAAGAAATTAACAACGCAAAAATTGTTGTTGAAAAACTTAAAGAAAATGGCTGGAATTTTGCGTGCCATTCCTTTGGACACTACCATATGAAAAGCATTTCGCTTGAAAAATTTAAGGAAGAAATTTTGCAGTGGAAAGAGCAAGTTGAACCCATAATTGGGAAAACACAAATTTATGTCTATCCATATGGCGAATGGGAACTTGAAAACGAAGACGGAACAATTTCGGAAAAACACAAGTTGCTTCTTGAAAACGGATTCAAACTTTTTTGCGGCGTTGGAATCAATCCATTTTTTTCAAATCTTCCCTATAACTCTTCGTTCAAAACACTTTTTATGGACAGAACTCCGCTTGATGGGTTCACTCTTAAAAATCGAGAAAAAGAACTTTCGCGTTTATTTAATGCAAGCGAGGTTTATGATTTAAAAAATCGAAAAAAATAATTTAAAAATTAAAAAACAGCATTTTTTGCTGTTTTTTTATGATTTTTTATTGTTTTTTTATTATTTTATTTAATTTAATTATTTTATTGCTTTTTTAATTTAATTTTTTCGTTATTTTACGAATTAAAAATTTATTTAATTAAAATTAGTCCGTCATAACAAATTCAACTTCTTTAATTCGAATTGTGTCGCCATCTTTTGCGCCAGCCTCATGAAGTTTATCCAAAATTCCGTCTTGTTTAAGACGGCGTTGGAAATAGGCAAAAGATTCCATATCGTCAAGAATAACTCCACGAACCATGTTATCGATAAGTCCGCCAGAAACACGGAAAGCGCCGTCTTCTTCTTGCGTTATTTGAAGAGAAGTTTTATCGCGCGCATCAAGTTCGAATTCCTCAACTTCAATTGGTTTTGATTTTGGAATTTTTTCAAGTTTTTCCCAAATTTTATTTTTTAAATTATCAAGATTTTTTCTTGTTATTGAAGAAATTGGAACAATATCATAATTATTTTTTAATTTTTTAATATTTTTTTCGAATTCTTTAATTTTTTCATTTAATTCTTCTTCACTTAGCAAATCAATTTTTGTTAAAACAATAATTTGAGGAAGTGAGGCAAGAATTTTGCTATAATTTTCAAGTTCTTTGTTGATTTTAACAAAATCATCAAACGGATTACGCCCTTCAAACCCAGAAATGTCGACCATATGGACAATAAGACGAACACGTTCGATATGTTTAAGAAACTCGTGCCCAAGTCCAACACCTTCGCTTGCGCCTTCAATAAGCCCAGGAATGTCGGCAATAACAAAGTTATTCCCATAGTAATCAACAACACCAAGGTTTGGAGTTAGAGTTGTGAAATGATAGTTCGCAATTTTTGGACGTGCGTTTGTTATTGTTGAAAGGAGGGTGCTTTTCCCAACATTTGGATAGCCAACAAGCCCAACATCGGCAATTGTTTTAAGTTCCAAAACAACTTCAAACATTTTTGTTTTTTCGCCAGTTTGAGCAAAATGTGGGGCTTGGCGTGTTGGAGTTGCATAGAAATTGTTTCCTCTCCCGCCGCCGCCGCCGCGCAAGATTTTAACAGGCTTATTTTCTTCAACGAGGTCTGCCAAAATTTTTCCTGTTTGGGCATCTTTAATTATTGTTCCGCAAGGAACTTCAATTTCAATGTCTTGCCCGTCTTTCCCAGAGCAAAGTTGTTTTCCTCCTCTTTCGCCGTCGCCTGCTTTAAATTTAGTTTTAAATTTAAAAGAATAGAGGGTTGAAAGGTTCGACTTTGCAACAAAAAAGACATCGCCCCCCTTGCCGCCGTTTCCGCCGTCCGGTCCGCCATTCATCGTTAATTTTGTTCTATGGAAAGAAACAGCGCCGTCGCCGCCGTTGCCTGCTTGAATTTTAATTTTTGCAACATCTAAAAACATATATTTCCCTGCCTATTTTTTTAAGTTGTTATAGTATAAACAAATTTCTTTTAATTTGCAATCGTTACATTGCGGATTTTTTGCTTTGCAATAATATCTTCCAAATAAAACCATTAAATGGTGGGTTTCGCTCCACATATTTTTGCAAAACACTTTTTTAAGTTGCTCTTCAACTTTTTCGGGGGTTTTCTCATTTGCAAGCCCAAGACGTTTTGAAACTCGAAAAACATGGGTGTCAACGGCAAAGGCATCTCCCCCAAATCCAACAGAAGTTAAAACATTTGCTGTTTTTTGTCCAACCCCGGGAAGAGAAAGAAGCGCGGAAAAGTTTTTTGGAACTTCCCCATTGAATTTTTCAACAAGTGTTTTGCTTGTTGCAATAATATTTTTTGCTTTATTATTAAAAAATCCGCATGGTTTAACAATTTTAATAACATCTTCGAGTTTTGCGTTTGCAAGGTCGAATGCAGTTGGATATTTTTCAAACAAAACTTTTGTTACTTCGTTAACGCGTTTGTCCGTGCACTGTGCAGAAAGAATGACGCTTATCAAAAGTTGGAAATTTGAATTAAATTCAAGTTCGCAAGCGGCATTTGGGAATTTTTCTTTAAGGCAGTCGTAAACAAATTTGCTTCTTTGCTCCATAAAAATATTGTATCACATTTTCCTTTACTTTAAAATTTTTTTATGATAAAATTAAAAATAATAAAACGGAGGTTTGATATGACAATTGATAAGGTTAAAGAACTTTTGGCAGCTCAACTCAACATTTCAAAAGACAAAATTCAAGACGATTCCAAACTTGTTGAAGACCTTGGAGCCGATTCATTGGATATGGTTGAAATGCTTATGACTCTTGAAGACGAATTTGGTGTTTCAATTTCAGATGAAGACGCCTTGAATCTTAAAACTGTTGCCGACATTGTTTCATACATTGAAAAATAAATTACAAAAACTATAAAAAATCCACTTTTTATTTAGTGGATTTTTTTTGTGCCTCATAAATTTCTCTTGCCGATTTTGAAAGTTCCTTAAAGAGTTTTTCGTCAAGTTTAACAAATTTGTTTTCGCATTGCATTTCCAAAATTGCGTTAAGCGCTTTCATCCCAAGCGATGTTATTGAAGGAACCGACGAAATTATTTTTGGAACGCGAAACGCAAAAATAAATTCTGGGCTTGCCTTGTAAGAATAATATAACTCCTCGCCTTTTGATGTTAAAACCTTTATAAATTTAACATCAAGGCTTTGCGAATTTTCGGTTATGTTTGAAAAGCAAACACCGCGTTTTAAATTTCCTTCCGATTCTTCAAAAAATTCAAGTTGCTTTTCAAGAGGATGGCTTCTTTGTTTTGCACGGCGAACAAAGTTTCCTTTGCCGTCGAAAATATACTCGCTTAGATAGTAGTTTGAAAAATCATCAAAAGTTTTTTCAATTTTTAAATATTGTTTTGAAACAACAAATTCCAATGAAATGGAACCGTCATAACTTTTCGCAACATATTTCGTTGCCTCATATCCCTCGCGTTTAACTTTTTTTTCTTGCCCGTTCTTATTAAAATTTTTTATTTCTTTTGGCGAATCGAATCCACAAGTTTTAATTAAAATTTGCTCCATTGAAACAGGAGCATTTCCGCCATAAATTGACAAAAACAAAACGACATCGGTTAAATCGGTTGCCAAAATTGGAACTTGCTTTCCAAGTTTATTTGAAATTGATTCAATTTTTTCAATTAGCTTTTCTTTTTGAATTTGCATCATTTTTATTATGAGAAAATTTAAAAAATTTGTCAAATGTTTGATTAAACATTAAAATTGTGATATATATTATTTAAGTGATGTTATATTGTTTGCTTAAACAACCCACGTTGCTTAGCGCAACAAACTTAATAAATCTAAGCACTTTTGATAATATAATAATTAGTTAAATAAATGGGAAAAAATAATAAGATGCGCAAAAACAAAGAAGAACTCAAGCAAGAAATTGAAAGATTTTCGCCAAACATCAACTTTGGTCTTTCAAAAGAACAAGTTGAACTTAGGAAAAGCGAAAAGCTTGTTAATAACACAAAGCAAAAAACTTCAAAGACATATTTGAAAATTTTTTTAGATAATATTTTCACCTTTTTTAATATGCTTTGGCTTGCAATTTTCATTGCACTTATTGTTGTTAAATCATATGAAAATCTTTTGTTTATTGTTGTTATTTTCTTTAACACCTTAATTGCAATAATTCAAGAAATTCGAAGCAAACATGTTGTTGAAAAACTTTCGCTTATAACTGCCCCAAAAGTTAAAGTTGTTCGCGAAGGTAAGGAAATTGAAATTTCTTCAAACGAAATTGTTCTTGACGATGTTATGATTTTAAGTTCTGGAAACCAAGTTCCAGCCGACTGTGTTATTTTGGACGGAATTGTTGAAGTTAACGAAAGTTTACTTACGGGCGAAAGCAAGTCCATTCGAAAAATTGAAAAAAACAACCTTCTTGCAGGAAGTTTTTTAACAAGCGGAAAATGTTATGCAAAAGCAGATAAAGTTGGAAATGAAAGCTATGTTCAATCGCTTGCAAAAGCTGCAAAAAACTTTAAACAACCAAACTCAAATCTTTTCCGCGACCTTAACAGAATCATTAAAGGAATTGGACTTTTCATTCTCCCAATTGGCGCGCTTGTTTTTTGCAATAATTATATTTGGGCAAAAACAGCAACAGGCGAAGCAGCCTCATCGGTTGGAAACCTTGCCGAATCTGTTAGCAGCACCTGCGGAAGCCTTGTTGGAATGATTCCAGCGGGAATGTTCCTTCTTATTTCCGTTGCCCTAACAGTTGGAGTAATTCGTTTAAGCGAAAAGAAGACGCTTGTTCAAAACATCTATTCAATTGAAATGCTTGCGCGCTCAAACGTTCTTTGCCTTGATAAAACAGGAACAATAACCGACGGAACAATGAAGGTTAAACAAGTTAAGTTTTATGGCGAAACAACCCAAAATTTAATCGAAAAAGCGCTCGCAAATTCTCTTTCACTTCAACCAACACAAAATTCAACTTCAAGAGCACTCATAGATTATTTCGGCTCTAAAACAAATATGCCTGTTAAATTTAACATTCCTTTTTCTTCCGAAAGAAAATACACCGCAACAACATTCAAAAGCGGCGAAACAATTGTTTTTGGCGCGCTTGATTATATTAAAGCAAATGCATCGAAAGAAGTTTTGAAAAACATCAAAGACGCAACTTCTGCGGGTTTTAGAACTCTTGTTGTTGCCTATTCAAAAAGCGAAATTAAAGGCGAAACTTTGCCAGCCGATTTGGAAGTTGTTGCAACTGTTTTAATTGAGGACACAATTCGTAAAGACGCCCCACAAACAATTAAATGGTTTAAAGATAACGGCGTTGAAATTAAAATCATTTCTGGCGACGATCCTCAAACTGTAAGCCATATTGCAGAGCGAGTTGGCGTTGAAAATGCAGATAAATTTGTTAACCTTGAAGGAATAAGCATTGAAGAGATTAAAAAACTTGCAAAAAAATTCACTGTTTTTGGAAGAGTTTCCCCAGAACAAAAACACGCAATAATTCAATCTCTTAAAGAAACAAAAGTTGTTGCAATGACGGGCGACGGCGTTAACGACACTCTTGCTTTAAAAGAAGCAGATTGTTCAATTGCAATGGCCGACGGAAGCGAGGTTGCAAGAAACATCTCGAACCTTGTTTTGCTTAACTCAAACTTCTCCTCTCTTCCAACAGTTGTTGAAGAAGGACGAAAAGTTATTAACAACGTTCAAAAATCGTCAACACTTTTCTTTATGAAAACAGTTCTTGCAATTTTGCTTTCCGTTTTCTGCGTTGCAATTCAAATTCGCTATCCTTTCTATCCAAAAAATATGTTCCTTCTTGAACTTTTTGTTATTGGAATTCCAAGCTTCTTACTTGCGCTTCAACCAAACAAAAATCTTATTCAAGGTGGATTTATTGGCTACGTTTTAAAGCACGGAATTCCATATGGGTTTATGATGTTTGTTGGCGTTATGAGCGTAACGCTTATGTGGAAATTCAACCTTATAACCCCAAGCGAAAATCAAACATTAACAACTTTAATTTTAACAATTTCTGGCTTCCTTAACCTTTGTGCGCTTTGCTTCCCATACACTCTTTATAAATCGCTTGTTATTGCCCTTTCGGCTGTTTGCTTAGGTGTTGCCGGCGGGCTTTTACCAGAGTTTTTTGGGATTGATGATGTAACAACAAACGTTTGGAAACTTGCGCTGATAATTTCATTCTTAATTTGTATAATTCACATAATAACACTTAATGTTAAAAGTTATTTAAAAAGGAAAAATAATTGAAAGTTTTAAAACTGAAACTTAATAACTATCGAAACTACTCTTCAATTGAGGTTTCTTTTTCGCCGGGAACAAACATAATTCTTGGGAAAAATGCCCAGGGAAAAACCAACCTTCTTGAAGCAATTTTCACATGCGCAATTGGGAAAAGTATGAGAGCCGTTCGAGATAACGAAGTTATTAAATGGGGCGAGGAAAACGCAAAAATTGAACTTGAGGTTGAAAAACGCTTCGGAAAATCTAAAATTGAAATATATTTCTTTAAAGCAGGGAAAAAAGCAATTAAAATCAATTCAATGCCAATTAAACGAATTGGCGAACTGCTTGGCGAACTTCGATGTGTTTTCTTCGCGCCAGACGAACTTAAACTTATTAAAGAAAGTCCAGAAGATCGCAGAAGATTTATGGACATATCTCTTTCGCAAATTTCAAAAACATACTTTAACTTACTTAATAAATATGAAAAAGTTATTTCATCAAGAAACAAACTTTTGAAAGATTTTAAAGATAAAAACAACTTCAAAAAAACTTCAAAAATCAACTTGGACAACTTTGAAGATTTCAAGCGTATGATTGGAGTTTATAACGCGCAACTTGCCGAATGCGCTTCGAAAATAACAATTTCAAGGAATAATTTAATAATAAGCCTTGCTCCATACGCAAAAAAAGCGCATAGATTTTTAACGAATAACCTTGAAGACCTTCAAATTGAATATCAAGGAACATTACAACTTGGAAACGAAATAATTTCAAACAATGATAAATTTGATGAAATTAAGCAAAAATTTATTTCGTTATATGAAAAAAGCCTTGAGAAAGACCTTTCCCTTGGCTACACAACAATTGGCCCACACCGCGACGATATTAAGGTTCTTGTTAACGAAACAGATGTTAAATCGTTTGGCTCGCAAGGTCAACAACGAACCGCTGCCCTTTCGCTTAAACTTGCGGAAATTGAAATCATTAAATCTCAAACGGGCGAAATGCCAATTTTAATTCTGGACGATGTTTTAAGCGAGCTCGACAAGTCGCGCCGCGAAAGGCTTTTAAAGTTTTGCAGTTTAACCCAAACCTTCATAAGCTCAACCGACAAGCCAGAACGAATTCCAAACGCAACCGTTATTAAAATTGAAAACGCAAAACGAATTTAGCCAAAGAAACTTGTTCTTCGGTTTCCGCAACTGTCATACGAGGTGCAGCAACTGTTGCAACTTCCAGATGTTGAGAGAAGAATTAAGAGCAAAAGAAGCAAAATGTTTGAATTAGTTGCAAGATCGGTGTCGGTTGCCGCTGCAATAATTCCAATTAACATAACAAGCAAAATTTCGTTTGAAAAGTTCATTTTTTAACCTCACTTCCAATTTTTGTTAAAATATGTCAAAAACCTCCAAAAAATAACTTGGCGGTTTTTCTTTTGCATTTTAAAATATCGATAATATATATGCAAAAAATTATTTATTTGTTAAGGAGAGAAAAAAATGGAAAGAAAATTTTTGCTTCTGTCGGAGAGGAGCAAAAAAGAAGTTCTAAACTATATGCCAAACGAAAGTTCAATAAGTAAACTTGCTTTGTTTTTCCAAAACTTTTCCGACGGAACAAGGCTTAAAATAATTTCTTGTTTAGCAATGTGCGATATGTGTGTTAACGACATTTCAACAATTCTTGATGTTAACCAAACAACAATAAGCCACCAACTTAAATACCTAAAATCTCAAAATATTGTTTCGTGCAAGCGCGATGGAAAAATCATTCTATATTCTCTAACAAGCAGCAAAGTTAACGACCTTATGCTCTCCGCCGTCAATGTTGTGTAGATCCTATTGAGGCATTTTTTAGAAAGTTTAAGATTCAATAATAAAAAAACCACGGACAAATTCCGTGGATATTTTTCTTTTTTTTATTATTTGAATGGGTTAAGTTTATAACGACCAATGCATGCGCAAATCATATCGTATAAATTCCAAAGAGCGCCAATTCCAACGCAAGTTAATAAAAATTTAACAAGCATAATTTTCCATGTTCCGCCCATATAAAGTTTGTCCAAGCCAAACCAACCAAAGAAGAAACAAATTAAAAAAAGAAGAAGTCTTGCCCCTGCGCTTCCTTGTTTGCTGCTTTTTGCTTTTTTTGCTGTTTTTGCCATACTTCCCTCCTACTTTTTATTTTATCACAAAATACTTTTAAATTCAAAATAAAAATATATTTTCTTTTTCAAATTTAAAAATTTGTAATGTTCTTTAGAATAGCAACTCCTCCAACAAAAAACTTTTAAGAAAACAAAAAATTTATTAAAAATTGTTGACAAACTATATTTAATTTGATAATATAACAAAGCATCGTTTGGGGGTATAGCTCAGCTGGCTAGAGCACCTGCCCTGCAAGCAGGGGGTCATCGGTTCGAATCCGATTATCTCCACCAACGATGGAATGTAGCTCAGTCGGTTAGAGCACCACCCTGATAAGGTGGGGGTCGGTGGTTCGAGTCCACTCATTCCAACCAAGAGCAAGTGTTTGGCGAAAGCCAAGCACTTTTTCTTTTGTCTAAAGAGCGTTGAAAGTTTACTTTCATAAGCGATTTTAGGCAAAGGAAAAATAGTTTGCAACGCAAACTTGCTCTTGACTGAAATATATCGCGAAAACCACAATTTTAAAAGACCCTAGAACTTATATCGAGCGAATGCGAGATATAAGGTTGGGGTCGGCGTCCGCTACGCGACTCCGTGCTGGCGCTAACGCTGGCACATTCGCGAGTCCACTCATTCCAACCAGAGATGCTAAAATACGAACATATTCGAGTTTATGCAAAATATCTATTCTTAATTGTTCGAAGAAACATAAAAAGCCAAGCGTTAACGCTTGGCTTTTTTAAGAGCCCTTGCTTTATATGAAACGAATTTGTTTTTCTCACCTTTTTATGTTTATCGTTACTTTAAAGGAGTTTTGGGTTGAAAGCGCAAGTTCTCCTCCAAGCTCAGCCGCGTTTAAGCGCATGCCTTGAATTCCCGTGCCTTCGTCAAATGTTTTAGCATTAAACTTTCCATTATTTGATATTTCAATTTTTTCGTTTGCAATTTTAACAAAAAGCTTAGTTGCGTTTGCATGGCGAATTGCGTTTGTTGCACATTCTCTTATAATTTTAATTAACGCTTTTGCTTTGTGCGTATCTTTTGGCATTTCGCCTGAAATTTTAATATTAAAGCCTATCATTTCAAAGGCTGTTACAATGGAATTTTGCAAATTTTGAGCCTCGGATATATCCTCATTATCAATTTCATCAAGCATTGTTTTTAACAAACTTTTAACATTATTTAGGTCAAAATTCTTTTCATCAATCACATCTAAAATGTGATGTAAAATAAACAACCTTTGACCGATTATGTCGTGCAATTTGCTTTTAAGTGTCAAAACTACTTTTTGTTTTTCAATTTCGTCAAGATTTTCAATCATTTTGAGAATTTCTGTTTGTTTTGTTTTAAGTTCGTTTTGTTTGTTTTCAATCTCAATGGTTGTTAAATATTCTTTTGTTATATCAAACGCATAAATTTGAGTTTTTGATTGCTTAATTCTTGAAAATGAATATACTTTGTTGTCTAAGAAAATCAAAATATTCTGCTCATCAACTATTTTGGAATTTTCTCTTGACTTAAGGCTTTGCCAAATTTCAAAAGAACTTTGATTTTGTTTAATTTTTAGTTTTTCAAGCAAATTTTTCATTGCAAGGTTTTCATAAACCACATTAAATTTACTTTCAAACATTACAGCGGTTTTAAGTCCATCTAGTGCTTCTTTTAAAGAATAATAATTTATGTTGCTTTTTAGTTTAGTTAAAGAGTTTAATAAACTTGTCAGCGATTTTGCAAATAGATAAGCAACGCCAATGAGTATAAACACAACTGAAAGTGTTTCATTTGCATATTTCCAAAATGGCAAAAGCATAATTAAAAACGGAAAATCTATTGCAAGTTTATAGTCTTTTTTTGCTAGCATTAGCGATAACTCAAACACCAAAATTAAGGCACTATAATACGCTAAAATCTCACAAAGTGGCGTGTTTTTAAAGTTATAGAATATAAATGCCCAAATAACGCAAAGAGCAATATTTAATACTCTGCAAACAACAAAAAGATCAATTTTAAGTTTTCTATTAGAAAACATTTCACAAAGCAATGTAATTGTCATAAAAATTGTGCTGATAAATAGCAAAACAACCATAAGAGACTGCATTTCGTTGTTTAACATGGATAAATAACTCATTTTGTTACCTCCTTAAAACAAACGATTGTGCCGTCGTCTTCCAAAGTGAAAATATATTCCATTTTATATTCATTTGGTAAATTTAGTTCTGGTTTTTCAAACCTTATATCATCAAAAGTGATTTCAAATTCCCAAACATCTTTCTTTTTGATTGTTAGCCAAATATCTAGGTTTTCTTTTTTAATTTTTGTAAGTAATTCGTTGTAAATATCATAAAATTTGTTGGCAATGCTTACTGGAATGGGTTTTTCATCAAGCCCAATGCCAGCGTTTATATTAAGACATTTAATGTCATTAAAACTCTCGTTAAACAAAAGTTTTAATTCGTCTTTTGTGATTTCTTGCTTTTGTTCAGCAAGAAGAATAAGGCTTGTTTTTCGTTTTAAGTAGCCCACAATGATTTTTATTTCATTTAAAGTTTCTTTTGTCTGTTCTTTGTTTTCAGTGGTTATGGTTTCTGGCAAATTGTTTGACAATTCTTCAAGCACATTTTTCTTGTTTTTTATTTGTTTTTCCACTTTATCTAAAAGCAAAGCGTGTTGTTTAATTTGTTTTTCTTTTTGCAAAACTTCTTTTTTGTTTTCCAAAATTTTGTTTATATATTCAATTTTTTCATTTTCAGTTTTTAGTTCTTTTTGCAAGGTTTTAAGCTTTCCAACATCATCAAGCACCAAAAGTGTACCAGAATTTAATTTTTGCTTTTGTAAAAGCATATTGCTATTTGCTTTTTGCTTGCGATATTGCGTGTTTTGATATTCGATATCTTGCATTTCATTCACTATTGCAAGTGGCACATTGCATGTTTCAAAAAACTCAAAGTATGCCCCACTGTTTTTGACAAGCCCACATTTTAGTGAAACATAAACAAGAATTGTTCCTAAAATTGTGTAAACAAGTGTCATATCCGAAAGATATGGAACATATAGGTCGCCAACCACATACACAATGCTATATGCAAGCACTAGCAAAATTACAAGACTTGGCAAAATCTTTTGCTTTATGGTCGTTTTTTTGTTTGAAAAAGTATAAAACAATACAATGGTTGTTAAAATTTCAATAAAAATAAAGGCATAGATAATAAAATAGCCAAGGTTGTATTTATAATCTCCCACATGATTTCCTGTCACATCATCTGGAAAAATAAACACAAACTCGTGAAAATCGTTTGTTAAAACAAGCAATAATAAAAGTAGGGATATGGCAAGCGAAATTATTGCAACAACCTTTTTGTATGTTTTGTTTTTAATATAAATCTGATTGTTTGTGATAAACCACATTGTTGGAATAAATAGCAAAGGAATATATAACAAATACCAAGTATAATCGTTCTCGTCATTGAATCCCGACACTTTGTCAAATATTTTTATTCCCAGCCAGAACGCAAACAAGCAAAACAAAATGATAAAATATATTTTAGTTTTTTTGTCTATGATTTTAATAATGCTGTTAAACATAACAACAGCCAAGAGTATCGCCACCAAACAATAAATTAAAACATCGGCTTTTCGGTTAGTTTCGCTTGCATCAGTTTTCCCAAAAAAGAGTGCAAAAATAATGCAAAGCAAAACGCCAAACATAATCCCACCAACAATTAAATTCCTTTTGCAAAATATTTTATTCATATATTTATTATAGCATATTTATTTCTAATTTGAAGTTCTTTTAAGAATATATTTAAAAAAAGAGCCGTCCTTTAAGAAGAACAGCTCTTTTTTGTTAAAACACCAGTGTATTTATCTGCTTTCCATTGTTTTCAAATCGTTTCATTCTATTAGACAAGACTTGCGCTTACCGTCACACCCGTTTGCTTTGTTGTGGTATAGATGACGATATAATATGTTCCTGCTGCAGGTGAGCTGTAATAGGTGTCGCTGTCGCCTTCTTGTTTTTCAACAGGGTTGCCGTTTGCATCAAGGAATTGCCAGGTCAGACCGGTTGCAGGAGATGCACTAAGTTGCAAATCTGTGCCGTAGGAACCTCCCTCCAGCATTTCATCTGTCAACGTAAGCTTGAAATAGTTGTACTCGTTGTTCCATAATGCTACATTTGTTTTTGAGAAAGTCCCTTCACTGTATTCAAGAGTTTTGTATGGGTTTGAAGGATAGTGTGTGACTACCATCTCATATTCTCCTGGAGTGACAAAAGGCATTTCAAGATATTTGACGTCATTTTCCATCAATTCTCTGACGATTTCTGGAGTGTCGCTCGAGATTTCCACCGCCCCAAATTGACCAGCTGCTCGAGTGAACATACCAGTTTTAATAAGTTTTTTGTTTGCATCATAAATCTTGGCTTGTGCGTGAGTTGTATCTGTTTGTTGCAAACCGCCGCCGACTTTATTCATATTTATCCAGTAGTAGCCGTTTGCGAAACCACAATCCTTCACTTCATAGCGGAAGTAATAGGTGCCCGCCTCGGTCACTGTAAACTTAGTGTAAGTTTGTTCGTCATCTTTTTCCACATAGTTTAAGTCGATATAGTTATAAGTGACTGGTTCTGTTTTTGTTCTTTTGCAAACGGAGCAGGTGTAGGTTTTTTCACCATTTTCTAGAAATGTTGCCTCTTTTGTAATAACGCCAGCGTCCCAAGTGTGCTCTGCTTTGTCAAGTATTTCTTTGCAATTTTCATCTTCGCAAACATGCCAATGATATGTTTCGTCACTTAACCATTCTGCTGATGCTTTGTGACTATGTCCACAAGCTGTCAACATCAACATTGCTGGGACAATTAAACATATTGCAAAAACGAATGTTAATAAAGATTTTTTCTTTGTCATTTTTTATTCTCCTTTTATTTATTTTGTGAAACAATAAGGAGAAAATGACATTTCCTTATCTTCACAGTTAAATTATAGCATATTATATTCAAAAAAGGCTGGGACTTAAGTCTAAACTTTTGTTCAAAAAAAAGGACAAAAGTCCTTTTTTTGTATTATTGTTTTATTCCATATCCAGTGCGGTATATTTTACACTTTTGCAGATAGTTTTATTACAACACTGGTTTTAGCACTAATTCGTTTTGTTATTGTTATAACTCTTTTATCTGCACTAAATTTATACTCGGCACTTAAGTAGTCATCAGTAACTCGATTAAATTTGTTTTCAGCATCTTCTTGGGTATTGTAAAATTCTATACAGTTATCTTCATTTATAACATAGAACCATCCATCATCGGATTCACCACCAGTAGAAATCTTAACGCCACCATTTTCATCAAAAATAAGAACAAATGTGGAAAATACTGCTTTTGCACTTTCTTCACTTCCACCTTCTTCTATTAGAGTGTCTTTGTCATCACCCCAATTGATAGTTATATCGCTTTGTTTGTTTACAACAGTGTAAGTTACTCCTTTTTCGCTGATTGGTTTGTTTCCACAAGCGGTCATCATAAACATCGCCGGAATGATTAGGCAAAGGGCTAAAACAAAAGCCCATATTGATTTTTTCTTTGTCATGTTTTCTCCTTATATTTAAATTTTTGTGAAATACAAGAAGAAAATCTATCAATCTTCTTTTTCACATTTTTATTATAACATAATACCCTCAAAAATGATTAGGACTTAAGTCTAAACTTTTGTTCAAAAAAAAGGACAAAAGTCCTATTATCTTGTGGGGCTTTTATGATATAATATAAAAAATAAATACTTTTGGGAGCGAAAATGGATAAAATTAAAGTATTGCTTGTTGAAGACCAAGATTTGCTACTAGACGGAATGTCTTTGTCGCTTGAAGCGAGTGGCGAAATTGAAATTGTTGAAAAATTTAAGGATATTGCAGACTATTTTTATATTGAAGATAGAAAAAACATTGATGTAATTTTAACCGATGTTTGCTGCGCGAATAATCACAATAGCATAGACTATATAAAAGAAATTAAGCAAGACAACCCAAACATTAAAATTATTCTAATGACATCTGTTATGGAAATAAGTTTTATCGATAGAGCCAAGCAATCTGGTGCAGACAGTTTCGTATATAAAACTATACCAACCAAAGAACTAATCACAATTATTCATAGTGCTATGAATGGATATGGCACTTTTCCAATAAGCAAAAGAGAAGAAATTTCTTTTTTGAAAAATTTAACTGACAACGAACTAAATATTGTAAGGCTATATTGTCAAGGCAATAATCGAAAAGAGATTGCACAAAAGATGTCCTTTTCTGAGTCCACAATTAAAAACTCAATAACACTAATTTTAGAAAAAACTGGTTTTGCGTCAATGTCTAAATTCGCAATTTGGCTAATGCAAAATGGATTTATTATTTAAACAAATATAACAAAACCAACTTTTTATATTAAATTATTAAAATTTGAGTGAAATATTTATTTTCTTTTTGAATTTTTTATATCAAAAGTTTAAACAAAAAACATTTTTACATAAAAAAACACCTTTTGAGGACCAGCCTGCAAAGGTGTTTTTAAATTTATATTATTTATGTTAATTAAAAGATTTAATATCGCTTAATGAGCCTGCTTTATAGCCATCGAAACTTGGGAATGGAATGTTTCCATCTCTATCTCCCCAGTATTCGGAAAGGGTTATGCTCATTCTGCCTTTCATTGAAATTGAACTTCCTGCTGCGCCAGAACCTGCTGTTGTTGAATAGTCGCCTTCAACTCTAACTTCTTTAATCATATAGCCATTGTTCTCACGATGTTGTGCGTCCACGTTGACATATACAACAACATTTGTCATTGAACCATATGTGATGTTATCGTTAAACTCAACTTTAAATCCAATGTTGTTTCCTTTTACGCAAATTTGGAAATTTGCAGATTCAAGATTGTTTTTAACGAAATCAATGATCGCTGTGTCGTCGCAAAGTTTGTCTAATTTCCCAACACTTTCTAATGCAGCATCTGCGTTGATTTCTTCAATCATTAGTTTTTGTTCACTGATTTGAACTTTTGTGTGGTTAGATTCAATTGTCGTTGGCAAAGTATGTACATAAAGATTATTATTTTTAACATACGATTCCGCCGTCATCTTGCCTTTCATTCCAACAATGTCGTAGTCCACAACAGTTTTTAATCCGAGTTGATTTCCATCAACTGGATCCAATCTAATGATTGCGTTTGTTAAAGAATTCATTGAATACTTTGTTTGATATCCTTCTGGTCCAACCATTCCTTCTGCGTTTGATTCAACGGTAAGACGATAGCCACCAGCCATTGAACTAACTCTTGTGAAATCTCCCTTTCCCGTTGTTTTTTCAACAAACTCCTCCGCTGATGACGATGTATATCTTTGGTTTGTGTTACATGTTGCCTTTTGTTCAAGTTCTCCGCCGCAGCCAGTGAGTGCAAACATAACTGGAATTAAGAACACCACTGAAAAAAGCAAAGCTAAGATACTTTTTGACTTTTTAGTTTTCATTTTTACCTCCTTAACTAATTTGTCATAAGTATGATAGCACAATTAGATTTCATACACAACAAATTAAACAAAAAATTTGTTTAAAAAATATGTTTTTTAAAAAATGTTGACGTTTATACATAAACTTATTAAACATTTTAAAAAATTCTGGTTGCTCTTTATATACTGCTTGTAAGGGAGAAGTTTACCATGAGAAAAAACAGATGCTGCGGAACTTTAAATCCGCTTAACAGTCAAAGCAGCAATCCAAATTCGATTATCTCCGTGGTTGGTTCAATTGGAGCAACAGGACCAACTGGAGTAACTGGCCCAACCTGAGCAACTGGCCCAACCGGAGCGGATGCATCGCTTAAAATGCGCCACGCCTATCTCGTTACCTACGCCCCAAATCCAACCGACGAAGGAATTCGAGTTGAAAGCAAGGAGCGCTTGCCTATCACAAGAATTGAAATGGATCCAAACAACTATTTAACGCTTAACACAGCCGACAACACGTTGCAATTTAATAAGATTGGTTGGTATCGAATCACAATTGTTGTAAGCGCCTACACCAACTATGCAGACAATCAAGCCTTTAATCCCGACACAGACTTTGTTTCAGTTGGATTTTGCGAAACAGGAACAGACAACATTTATATTGGAGCCAGCCAATGGATCTATGACGAATTTCCAATCCCAATGTTTGCGCAAGGCATAATTTCTGTTCCTGACCCAAGAGCAACCTATGAGATTATTAACACAACAAAAAGAGAATTCTATCTTTTAACTCCAAAACTTGAGCTAAGCGCAACAAAATCCTATTTCACAACTCTTCCTGTTTCTGTTGTTATTGAATATTTGGGAAGAGAATAGAAAAAAATTAGATTTATGTTAAATTTTCACAATTTTTGTTAGAATTCTTAAAAGTAGAAATAATAATGTAAGAATTCTTTAAAATATAAGTATGGAAATTAAAGAAAAAATTGGCGTTTCAATTAAAACCTGCCGTAAAAATGCAAAACTTTCGCAGGTTGAGTTGGCATCCAAAATTGGAGTTACTCACGCCGCAATAAGTTTTTGGGAAAATGGGATTAACATTCCAAATGTTGAGGATTGTTGGAAAATTGCCGATGCGTTAGGGCTTTCAATTGACGAGCTTGTTGGAAGAATTTAAAAAAAGAGCGATATGCTCTTTTTTTATTCCTTTTCGCAATTTATAATTATGTTTGCAGAAGAAAAAGTTTCCTTAATTCCAACAATAAAAATTTTTTTAACACACATTTTAACAAAAGAAAAACCTTACATTTCTGTAAGGCTTTCTTTCGTTATTCAAACCAAATAACTCTTTCGTCGGTTGCTAGGGTTATCATGTCAACAAGCCAAAGGAATGGGAGTCCAACAATAATAATTATTATTCCCAAAACAACCCCTAATGTGTTTTTGCTTTCTGCACTCTTGAAAATTCTGTAGAGAACCCAAAGGATGTCAAGAACAGGTAAAGCAAGCAAAACTTTAGCAACTTTCGAAAATCCATCGAATGCGCTTACATATGATTTCATAAAAACCTCCTATGTGTATTATATAACACTTTTGACAAAAATAGCAATGTTTATCAAAAATTTTTTAAAATTTTTTCTTTTACTTTTTAATAACAAAATAGTTAATTTCGCCGTTTGCCTCAAAAGCATAATCCGTAACACCAAGATCACGAAGAGAATAAACAAAACCGTCTGTGTGGTTAGCGTCCCCAATTAACGCATTAACAAATTGCGAGCCAATTTGAAGATTGATTTCTTGGGCAGTTCCTGTTCCTGCAATTAAATTTATTGTGTTTAAAAAGCTTGTTGTTTGTTCTTGTGTTAAGTTGTTAATTGTCATTCCAACGCTTTCAACTGTATAGTTAAATTCCCCTTCGCCTTTAACAACAGAAACGGTTGAAGAAATATAAAGCGTTGAAGGAATATATTTTTTAAACCAACTTAATGGAAAATCTTTCATTTTTTCTTTAATTTGAGAAACATCAACTTTAACAACAAAATTAACATCAGCGCTGTTCCCCTCAATGCTGCTAAATTTAACTTGAATTAAATTTGCTTTAAGCGTTGTTTGTTCGTCAAATTTAATATCCATACCTTCGCCACACGCAATTTTTGCAATGGCGCCAAGTTGTTTATCGGTTAATTTGAAAGATTCTTTAATGTTTATTCCAACTGGCTTTGAGATTTTAAAACCTTCTTCCTCATTCCCAACAATTAACCCATCAATTTGCGCGTTAACAGTTGTTTGAGCCGATGTCATATCGCTGGCTGTAAATTGGTTTGGAAACATCTTTTCTTCATCAACATTTTCTTGGAGCTTTTTAATTTCTCCAATCGTTCCCAAAACGCTAACATTATATTTTACTTTAACGAAAATGCACGCGCCAGCAAATGCTAAAGCAATTATGATAATAATTGATAAAATTGCGATTATAAGTTTAACCCACCAAGGTTTTCTTGCTTTTTCCATATTTTCTCTCCTTTTTTCTTTTAAGAAATTATACCACTTTTGATTACAAAAAACAACAGATAAATTTTTATTTGTTTAAACTTCTCAATGTTTTAAAGCAATTTGTTCCCAAAAACGGGGCGCGCCATTCTAACAAAACTTGAATTCCTAATAATTTTTTATATTTTAAATGATTTTATTCGTTTTAAGTATAAAAAAACTCTCAAGAAGAGAGTTTTTAAATTATCTAAGTTGCGAGTTAATTGCCGAGATTGCCGAGCTGTAGTTTCCGCTGTAATCAAAGACATAACTTATTGATGCGGTTGCTTCGGCATTAAATCCTCCGCGGCTTATATCATAGTTTTCAACGGCTGAAATTGAAGAGATTGTTCCATATGCTTTATCAATTTTAACCGTCAAGGTTATTGCTTTCATCGAAGGAGCCGCTCCCCCATTTGCTGTCATATTTTTAACATAATTTTTCCAGCACGCAGCATTCAATGTTACAGAAACTGTGTAGTATGATTTTCCTGGGTCGTCTTTAAGAAGAGGAATTGTTTTAATTGCAGCATTCATGTCATAAGGAACTGCATTTGGCAAAATTCCATAAACTGAAAGATATTGTGCTGTTGTTTGGGTTGTTAAACCATTTCTTTTAATAGCAATGTTTGAGCCTTCAATCTTTTTAAATTCTGTGTAGTTTTCGCCTTGTCCTGCTGGAACTGCACTTCCGTCGGCAACTGTTTTAATGTATGATTTTCCGCCAACGTTATAAATCCATTCGTTAACTTTTTGAACCCCGCCAATGCTTCCTGCTTTTGCATCAACTGCTTGGCTTTTTGTTATTCTGTGGTCATATTTGTTTAACATATCGAGCGCATAACTAAGGGCTTGCGCACCACTTGTGAAACTTGGGTTTGTTTTAGTCATTCCGTTTTGGTTGTTTTCCCCTTGGTTTGTGTTGTCCTTGGAATCTGTGTTCTCGCCATCTTTGTTTTTGTTATCTTCGCCTGTTTCCGCATCTGCTTGGTCAATTGAAGTATTATGTTTAGGCGATGTGAAATCTATGGTTGAAAATGCAACAACAATGCTTATAAGAGCAAGCGTGATGCATACTATTATATTAAATTTTTTCTTACTATAACTCATTTCTTTTTCCCCGAAAATTGTCTTTTCCTAAGTATTTATATGATTGATAATTTGAGTATACAATAACTTATTCATAATGTCAACTGTTTTTGCATAAATATTCATTTTCTATTCAATATTTTTAGTTCATTCCAACACGATGGCGCATATCTGCAACATCTTTTGAAATATCTTTTGTGTAGTTATATTTAATGAAAACTTTTCCCTTCGCCTGAATATTTGCTTTAATTCCGTTATAGTTATAAACAAGAGAATAGCTTTCGGTTGAATCGAAAGAAATAAATCTTCCAGTTGCCTTGCTAATCTTAATTACGATTGTGATTGAAGAGATTTTTGGCAAGCCATCAACATTTCCAACAACATCTTTTAAAACAGTTTGATATGTCCTCCAAGACTTTGAATTTAAGATCATTTGAACTTCATAATATTTCTTTGTTGGATCGTCTTTAAGATAGGCTTTTGCCGTGTTTTTATTTATAATATAAGGAATTTGATAGGTTGTTATCTTATATTTATCAATGTCTTCTTGAAGCGTGTGTCGGTTATTTTTAGAAAGCTGAACCATTTGGTTAACCATGTCAAAACACGTGTAGGAAGTGAATGTTTTTCCCGCTCCAATGTTAATTCCAAGATTTCCAACATCAATAATCGTTTGAACGCTGTTAATAACATAAATTTCTGTTAAGTTATCGTAAATTTTTCTTTTGCCGGTATAATCAACCGTAACTGGAAATTTTTCAGCATCGCCATGAACCGTCCAAAGATATTCGCGATAGCTTTTCGATTTCTTTTCCATTTCTAATGCGTAGTTATATGCTTGCCAAGCGTTTTCAAAAACAATTTTAGTTGGAAGGGTTGTTCCTCCCTGGCTTGGCAATTCCTCCTCATAATCATCTTGATTATTGTCGTTGTTTTGATCAGGGTTGATTGTTGTTTGACTTTCTTCTGCATCGGTTCTGCTTATAAGCGAGTTAAAATCTATCAATGAAAGGCCAACGGTTATGCAAATAACCGCCAAAATAAATGCCACATATGCGTTTAGTTTCTTAATGCTTAATTTCACCTTTTCTTCCTATGTATATATTATATTTTTCAATTTCGTGCTTATTATGGCATTAAAATTTTGCTTCGTCAAGTGTTTTTCATGAATTTTGCATATTTATGCATTTTTAACTTGCAAAATCTTCTCTTGAACATACTTTTCAAGGTCTTTGCCTTTGCGATAGTCGGCTTTGCAAATTTTGTTACATCTTCCATACTTTAAAAGTTCATTTGCAACTTGGCTTGTTTCGCCATAAACAGCAATTGAAAGGCCGCCTTTTTGAATTGTTGTTTTCATTCCCGGAACATCGGTGAATCCGTCGCCAATATAAATCATATTTTCATACTTAACCGCTCTTTTCTCTTTTGGGAAATAGCCGTTAAGCAAATCGTCGTCGATATTATTTAAAAGTCCGCGGTTAATTCGATAGATAAACTGTGTTTTGTTTGTGTAGTTTATGCAGCAAAGAGGCCAATCGGCAACGCCGTCTTTATTATAGTGATAACTGCTTGCGAAAATTTTCTTAAAATTTTTGGCAATTGGACTTCCTTCAATAATTTCCAAAATCCCAGAACTAATTAAATAGTGCTCAACTTCAACCCCGTTTTCCTTTCCAAATTTGTTAATTCTTTCAAACCATGTTTCAACACCTGGAAAAAATCGAATGTTCTCCCCCGCCGCTGAAAGAATTTGTTTTGTTAAAGGTTTCCCACACTTTTTTGCGTGCTCACTTAAAAAATATAAATAAGCTAAATTGCCTTCCATATTTATTACGCGGGCTTGTTGGTTAACTTTTTTAAAAAACTCGTCGTTTAAATTATATAAGTCGAAAAGTCCAAAGTTTGGCGTGTCCTTAGGGCAAAGCGTGTAATCGAAATCATAGATTATTGCAATTTTTTCCATACATACATTCTATTATAAAAATTCAAATAAATCAATAAATTTTTATTTTTAACAAATTTATGTTATAATTATTTTGATGGAAGACATTGACCTTATTCGAAAAGCAAAACAAGGCGATGAAACAAGCCTTGAACTGCTCCTTGCAAAATTCAAACCTCTTGCCTGCAAAATTGCAAGAAAATATTTTCTTGCTGGGCAAGACGAAGAAGATTTATATCAAGAAGCAATGATTGGGCTTTTCAAGGCGGAACAATCTTTTAACGAAACTGCTGGGCAAGATTTTAAAAGTTTTGCAACACTTTGCATTAACAGGCAAATTCAAACCGCTGTTAAAAACTCAAATCGAAAAAAGAACAAAATTTTAAACGAGTCGATAAGTCTTAACAACCAAGGAGGGATTGACGTTTATGAAAGCGATGACGAGGAGCAGTTATATTTCATAATTCCTTCTTCCTCCCCTTTGCCAGACGACGAACTTATATATAAGGAAAAAGTTGATGAAATTAAAAACGCAATAGATCAAAAACTTAGCACTTATGAGCGCAAAGTTCTTTCGCTTTATCTTAAAGGTTTAAGCTATAAAGAGATGGGGCAAATTCTCGAAAAAGAAACAAAGAGCATCGAAAATTGTCTTTCAAGAATTAAATCGAAACTTTCATATTTAAAATAAAAAAATCGCTTTTTAAGCGATTTTTTGTTGTTTTCTACGCATTTTTTATAAAATTCCCCAAATAAAGGTTGAAATTGTTGCAAGAGAGCCAAGAACAATTGTTCCCCAAAAGAAAACCTTATCAAGCGAAGTTGGCTTAATTTCTGGCTCCATATAAAACCCTAAAATTTCGTATGGGATTTTAACACTCATCGTGTTTTTCATTGCATTTTTCGCAAAAATTATTGGTGGTTCATTAAAGTTAACTTGGCTTGATTCTGGAAGAATATCTTTCAAAACTTCTTGTCGCATTGCCAAAAGCGCTTGGCGCTCGGCATATTGCATAACAGATTTTTGAGCGTTGATTTTAAGAAGCAAACTAATTAAATAAACCAAAAGCAAAATCAAAAGCGAAAGGATTGCAATTATGAAAAGAATGCTCGTGAAGAAGTTTCCGCCAAGCACATAAGTTGTTATGTTGGAATAGAAATTCGCTCCAAAAATCCCCTTTGATTGCGCAAAATCAAGATACACGTTAATTGCATTGTTCATAAAATGGATTATAATTCCTGGAACAAGGCTTCTTGAATAGAGCGCAACAACGGCTAAAACAACCCCAATTATTGTTGCGTAGAAGAATTGTCCAATGTTAAGATGAATAAGCCCAAACATGAGCCCCGTTAGAAGAACTGCTTTTTTGAAACCAAGTTTCTTATACGACGAAAGAAGCATTCCGCGATGGGTAAATTCTTCGCAAATTGCTGGGAGAACAGCAACAGAAAAAAGCGAAAAGAAAAACGTTCCCCATGTTTGTTCTCCGCCAGCGGAAGACGCCGTTCGATAGCCAAACATACTTAAAATGTATGAAAAGAATGTGCTTATGAAAATGTTGAGAATGAAAACAACAAGCCCAATTAAAATTGAAATTAAAACAACTTTAAAACTGACACCTTTAAACCCAAAGTCGTCCCATGTTTGAAAAGGTTTTTTCTTATTTAACTTCGAAAAAAGAAGCCAAGGCAAAAGGAACATTAGCCCAACTTGAACAATGACTGTTAGAATAAGGTCTGCCGAATTTCCAAGGAACGAAAAAAGATTCATTGCCGTGCAAATTCGCAAAACAACAAAAAGAACCATTATTATGAAATAAATTAAATTCGCGCTGAATAACTCGTTATGTTTTTTCACTTTTTTCCTACTTTATCTATTATATAAAAATTTTTAAAAAATAAAACTTCCTAGCCAAGGAAAGTTCCAAGGCACCAAATCAAAACAGAGATTCCAAGCCCAAGGAAGAAAAACAAAGTTGACGCTTTACTTGAAAATTTCTTGTTTAACCCTGAATTAACAACATTATATGTTTCATTTGCCGAAATCTCTTCAGTTTTACCCTTCCTTTCGCTAACTCCTCGAAGAATAAGCCAAAGAACAAGCCCTGCCAAAATTGCAACCAGAAAGGATATTGCAATTAAATTTGGCGTGAAAACTTCTGTTTCGCTAATCCCTTGCCGAACTGCAATATAATTATAGACAACAACAGTTGCGTTGTTAACAAAGTGTGTTACCATACTTGCAACAATCGACCCTGTTTTGTAAACAACAGCCGCAAGAACAAGCCCAAGCGCAAATTGATAGAAAAATTGCATTGCGCTTCCGTGGGCAAGAGCAAAGAACAAAGCGGAAATGAAAATTGCGGCAACATTTCCAAATTTTCTAAGCCCATTAAAAACAATTCCGCGGAAAACAAGTTCTTCGCAAATTGCCGGCAAAACAGCAAGCAAAAGAAGATTTAAAACAAGCCACCCCGCATTTGTTAAAGGAAGAGGCAAACTCCCGTCTGGGTTATATCCAATTTGCTTCATCAAATATGTTAAGTAGTTAATGAGATAAAGCGAGCCAAAAAGAGTTACAATTGCAACAACAATTGACATAATTAGGTTAATCCACCCAAACTTAAATTTGATTAACCCAGCTCTGGCATAATTTGTTTTTGCAACCTTGTTATAAACAAAAAAAACACCAAGCAACGAACTGTTAACAAAAAGAATGTAAAGAGAATATAAAAGAGGGCTTTGCGTGAAACTTTCAAGCCCTTTTGCCGCTGCAATTGGCGAAAAAATTAAATTTAAAATCATTCCAACAATAATTGGAACAACAATTGCAAAAAGATAGGCAAGCCCCCCATCAAAATCTGTATAGAAGTTTCTTTTGTTTTCGTTCATAGAGATAGTATATCAAACTTTTCAAATAAACACAAGATATATGAAGAAAAACAACGGCAAATTTAAGCCGTTGTTTCTCACGAAATGAAGTTAGTCTGTAAGCCGAGTTCTGTATTTGATGGTCATCTATCTAGACACATTGTTTCCAATATGTTCAAGCGGTGTTATTAAGAAGCGGGCGAACAACCCATGCGCTTCTTTTAACCTTACTCCGGGCGGGGTTTACATGTGCCACGGTTGTTACCAACCATGCGGTGAGCTCTTACCTCCCCTTTCCATCCTTACCAAGCAAGCTTGGCGGTTTATTTCTGTTGCACTTTCCCTAAAGTCGCCTTCGCCGGCAGTTAACCGGCGCCCTGTTCTATGGAGCTCGGACTTTCCTCATGTTCTTCCTTACAAAGACATGCAACCATCTGGCTAACTTACGTAAAAAGTATACTCATTTTTTCAAAAAAATCAACCCTCTTTAACAAAAAAATATAAAGATAAATTTTTTTCAATTTTTATGGGCTATTTTGCTTGCTTTTTTATATAAAAATGTGATAAATATAT
>ULOH01039520.1_pt1 | contig 91072 bp, 91 predicted proteins | sample 1952421 | NCBI WGS metagenome assembly ULOH01 (sample SAMEA4835599, study PRJEB28245) | human gut metagenome | biome: gut microbiome; material: fecal sample | place: Denmark | collected 2008
ACCATACGTTTGTACTATATCTTCTTGACCTTCTATTTTATAGGTTATTGTATAACTCAATTTAGTAAAGATAGGTATCACTTTTACCTCTTTTGATTCAACAACTGTATTGTGATCCATTAAATTAGTTCCATCTAAACTCCAACCTAAAAATTTATATCCTTCTCTTGTAACAAGAACATCCTTTAATATTTCTGCCAAATTATCATTTATCTTAATTTCACCATTATATTGATTCACCAAAACATCATTTTCTTTTAAATCATAAAATATTTGAGCTTTCTTGTTGCAACCACATAAAAGTGTCATTATTAAAAACATTACCGAAATTAAACAAAATCCTTTTTTCATTTTACATCTCCTTCTTAACAAATATATTATATTGAAAAAAATTCTTTTTTCAACTAAATATATAAATATTTGGAAATATAACTAATCTATACTACAAAAGATTTTATTTACTTGCTGGTTGTGTATACCCACAAATTTTACACCTAAATTCTCTTTTTACTATATCAAGTACAATATCATGTGGTTCATTTTTAAGGTGATTACAAATATTGCATTGTCTTGAATGATATTGAGAAGATTTTATATATGAACCATATTGATGATATTCATCATAAGTATTATTACAAAACAAACATGAAAAAGTATGATATAAATCATCTTTTGAACTTATAGAATTTTCATGTCCATGAACTTTACAATTGTGACCACCTATATAGTCAAAGGTTGTCATATCAAAATTATAATTGTTAGCATATGACATAAAAGCACTTATCATATTTACTCTCATATCAATATAATTATCTGGTAATAAATCCCAAAGTGGAATTAACCCTGTTTCTCCATAATTTATAATAACTGATTGATTGTCATCGGCAAATGATTGATACCATGACGCATAATTAGCCTCATATGTATTCATATTTGTTATTCCAAATGGAATACCACCTCTAGATTTGCTATAAAAACCCGTTTTAGTATCGCCTGTTGATAATCCCAATTTTGCTTTTAAATCAAAACTTAAACTGCTACTTGCACCACCAATTCCTGTAATACCACCTTGTATCTCATTATTTAGACTGGTTTTTATTGCACCATCAAACGCTTGCTCATTAGTAACAATGCTAGTATAAATTTCAATTCTACCTCCAAATATTGCAGATGCTAACATATGAGTACCAAAAGTATCAAATAAAGTCTCGTAAGTAATTTGGTTATTTCTTACTTTTTCTAAAGTTGCCAAATATGCGGGATGCAAATTATTTTTATAATTAGTTAAGTCGACTTGATATAATGGCAAAGATAAGGAATATCGTTCAATATCAGTAATATTTAGACAAAAATATTGACTTGCATAGTTATGATAAGAAAAATTGGCTCCTAATTCAAAGCCAGCTTTTGCTCCAGCTGAAAATAATTTAAAATCTACATTACTAGAAATTTTTGTTTGATAATATGCCTCTATTTCGGTATTCAACTCGCTAAAAGAAAGTCCTGAAAACATTCTTGATGTACTTACATTATAATCCACTCGATTAAAAACAATTGTATTTAACCATTCTTCATCTAAAATTGGCGCACCTACCTTAATCCCTTCTGGTACAGCATAGTCTGATTTTACTACATTATAAGAATATCCTAAAGCCTTTCTTTCACTAAGATTATCTGCTTTAACCTTTAGATTTGTAATAAAAAAAGAACTTACAATTAACAATAACACAATAAATTTTTTTGATTTCATCTATTTTCTCCTTTGATTATTAAATTTTTTATTATTTTTTCATATAAAAAAACTTTCTTAATTAAAAGAAAGTAAAATTTTTCATATAAATCACCCCCCCTAATCTTTTTATTTGTATTATACTATATTTAAAATGGTATGTCAAATTTTTACATAAAATATAAAAAATAGAAATTGTTTGACCCCCTTTTCTATTTCTTAATTCATTATAATTGATATGTTTCAAATATCAAATAAATTTCATAAATAATTGGCACACTCAAGTTAGTTTCTAATAAACCTATTAACAATTAAAGGAAGAATGAAGGATTGGTTTAATGTCTAATTTTATAAATTAATTATGCGAATTCCCAAAAAATAGTACTAAAAGTCTAATAGAGGAATATTGATAACTAAATTTAATGTTTCAAGCACTTTTATTGATAATCATTGCGATTTTGTACATTCACTTTTCTAAAATTTATATATTTTTTTATATAATATGTTATCCCAAAAATGCATAATGCTCCTAAATTTACCGAAATAATATAACAACAAACAAATACATACCAATTAGTAGCATCCCATATTTTTGATAATACGGGCACTGTACTATTATAATAAGGACTTATTAAAAACATATTAAAAGAATCACTAAGATTATACTGATTTTTCATTTGTTCAAAAAAATAATTCATCGCTATAGCTAAACATGTTAATGAACAAAATAAAAGAATTCCTGGAATCATTTCTTTAATTTTACAACCAAGATTTCTAGTTATTATCAAATAAACACCAAGCGTAATCATTGCACCATGCCATAATAAGGATTGCATTGTTATTGTAACCTCACTCGTGATTACACTATCGGGAACAACCATGACTGAAAGTCCCGCAATTGTATAATAAAAACCCATAAATTGATATAAATATTCCCTGATTTTTTCTTTAAACACAGGCGTAAGTAAACAGATATAAATAGGTGTTGAACAAAATTGAAAAGGAAAAGTACTCCAATTATAACTAGATCTATCTTCAAACACATTTATAAATAGTTGTTTGTATAACTCTAAAAAAAAGAAAAAAAGACCAAAATAAAAAACAGTCATTTTGACTTGCTTTTCGTTATGATTTTTATACCTTCTTATGAATACAATTGTAATACAAACATTTATTACAATTATAATTAAGTGAAACCAACCATAACCATGTAATTTATCTGTTTTCCAAGATAATATATTTTCTAGATAATGCATTACCTATTTCTCCTTATAAATATTTATTATCATATTATTGTCATATAAAATCATTATATATCATAATTTTGAATTATTATACCACATTATAATCATATTTGCAATATTTCGACAAATTTAATATTGTAAACTTATTTATAATTTATCTAAAACTATTCTTTCACTAATAAAATAGTATTTATTTTTTTATTTTAAAACGTTTTCATCATTTTTTTAGCACTCTACTATTGACAGTGCTAAAAAAATGAGTATAATAAAAGTGTACTTAGAAAAAGTACATAGGAGGTGTTTGATATGAGTAATAAAAATAATGAATTAGTTAGAAAGGATATGTATGGAATGGATCCATTCTTTAATGATTTCTTTAATTTCCCATTTTTTGAAAATAGAAAGAATCACCATCCAATAATGAAAACCGATATTAAAACCAATGGTGATAGTTATACTTTGGCTATTGATATACCTGGTTTTTCAAAAGATGAAATCACTATATCGATGGAAGATGGTTATCTTACTGTAAATGCTAGTAAGAAAGAAGAAACGAATACTGAAGAAAAAAATTACGTTAGACATGAAAGATTTTCGGGTTCTTATTCTAGAAGTTTTTATGTAGGAGAAATTAGTGAAGAAAAAATTAATGCTAAATTAGAAAATGGTGTTTTAACTATTATAATACCTAAAGAAATTGAAGAACAACCCGTTAAGAAATATATTGAAATTAAATAAACTTCTCATCCATATCTTTTTATTAACAGAAAAAGTAAGCCATCATGGCTTACTTTTTTATTATCAAAATAACAATGAAAAGAAAACAACTCAAAACAATAGCATACAAAAAGTACCAATCACCATTAGTGTAAGTCCTATGAAGGATTTTAATGATAGTTTCTCTTTGAAAACAACTATGGAAAAAAGAATGGTTACAAGAATACTTAATTTATCTATTGATACAACAACACTTGTAAGACCATCTTGCAATGCCTTATAGTAACAAAGCCAAGATACACCTGTTGCAATTCCAGATAACCCAATAAATAACAATTCTTTTCTAGAAATCTCTTTTATCGTATGTTGTTGTTTCGTAAATAATACCAAAGCCCATGCCATTAAAAGAACTACTGATGTCCGAATAGCAGTACCTAAATTTGATTCTACTCCATCTATTCCTATCTTTCCAAAAATGGCAGTTAAACTTGCAAAAAGGGCAGAAAAAATAGCATACATAATCCAAAGTTTATTTTTGTCATCTTTATTTGCTTTATTTTGACTTTTTTGAATCATCAAAAAAGTACCTAGGCCTATTAAAGTAACTCCAATAAATTTTCCCATTGTAATTTCTTCATGTAGAAGCAAGAAAGCAAGCAATATCGTTAAAATAGTACTAGATTTATCAATGGGAACAACTTTATTGATATCACCCATTTGTAAAGCCTTAAAATAACAAAGCCAAGATGCACCTGTTGCTAAACCCGATAAAATTAAAAATATCCAAGTTTTGAAATCAATAGTAGGAATTGTTCCTTGTGATCCTACAATACATACCATAATCCAAGAAAAAAACAAAACTACAATGGTTCGCAAAGCAGTTGCAACATTTGAGTTAGTATTCTTAATACCAATTTTTGCTAGTATTGAGGTTATTCCCGCAAAAAAAGCAGAAAGAATAGAGAATACAATCCACATATTTTTATTACCCCTTAAAAATTTATAATATATTTTTGTTTTAACAATATTTCTCAATAAAAGTTTAAAATTTAAAGTCTATAAAGCTGTACCTTTTTTGGGTACAAAATATGTTTTCATATCAAGACCCTCGTGCGTTAATAAAGCAATTTTTCTATCTATTCCACCAGCATACCCTGTTAAAGAACCATTACTGCCTACAACTCTATGGCAAGGTATAATAATAGATATTGGATTATGTCCAACCGCACCACCTACAGCTTGTGCAGACATTTTTTCCATACCATATTTTTGCGCAATTTTTTTTGCTATATCATTATACGTAATAACACTCCCATAAGGAATCTCCATAAGAATTTGCCAAACATCTTTTTGAAAATTTGTACCAATTGGGCTAAGAGATAAACGTTTTATATCTGGTTTTAAATTATTAAAATAGTCGTCTAGCCATTTTTTTGTTTCTACTAAGATAAAATAATGATCATTTTCAATAATATCTTCTTTTGGTACAGTTTTATATTCATATTTTTGCCCTTCTATCCATAGTCCAATCAGGGCATCTTCGCAAGCAGCAATTATAATATTTCCAAGTTTCGATTTATAGCTGGTTTTATAATACATATTCGTACTCCCTATTTCTTTCCCTTAATAAAAATAAATTTTTTATTGTATAATTGTTAACATCTTTTTTCATCATATAAATAATACTCCATTTCCCCAAAAAACTTGCGAAAACATGTTGAAATGCCAATTGTATGTTCTATTTCCTCTTTAGAATAAAATCTTCCAACTAAATTTTCTTTATTTTGAATATGTACAAGATATCCTTTCATATACCATATTTGATGCGTAAATATATGCTTTTGCTCTTGCAAAGAAACTATATCTTTTACACATAGTCCTTTGGTTTCTAAATAGTTATTCGCATCTATTTCTGACATAGTTTCTTCCACAATATAAGGAGAATATAGTCCCTTTAATAACCCCTCTTCTTTATATTCAAAATAAATATGTTGATTTTTATCTATTAAGAAAAAACAGGTATATTCATGTATAGTTATTTTTATTTTTTTTGATTTCACAGGATATAATCCTATCCCATTTTGTACATAGGCTTTGCAATTATCCTTTAGTGGACAAATCTCACATTTCGTAATCTTAGGTCCACATATTGTAGCCCCAAGTTCCATCAAAGATTCATTGAAAAAACCAAAATTACTAGGTTGAAGCAATTCTAATTGTTTTTTATAATATTTTTTCGTACTAGTCAATGTAATATCTATTGGATTGGCTTCATATCTTGTTAAAACCCTTAAAACATTTCCATCGACAGCCGCATAAGGTAATCCATACGCTCTAGACAAAATAGCACCAGCAGTATATTCTCCTATTCCTTTCAATTGAATGGTATCTTCATATGTTCTTGGAAAAATACCATGATGTTTTTCCATAATAGTTCTTGCTGCAGATTGTAAATTTCTAGCTCTAGCATAATAACCTAGTCCTTCCCAAAGTTTTAACAACTTCTCTTCTTGTACCAAAGCTAAACTTTTTATTGTCGGGATTTCTTTTAAAAAACGCTCATAATATGGCTTCACAGCTTCCATTCTAGTTTGTTGTGCCATTATCTCACTAATCCAAATAGGATATGGATCAGTAATATCACGTCCAGGAAGTTTTCTTTTGTGTTTTAAAAACCAAGAAATTAATTTTTCTGTATCTATCTTTATCATATTCTTTTTAATATTTTTTGATATATTTCAATCATTCTTTCTTCGGTTACTACTTTATCTATTTGTGTTATCGGAATCCAAGCAATAGAAGAATTTTCATCCTCTTTTATCGAAATAGGTAATTTTTCATCGGCTTCAAATAAATAACTAACATTTAAATGTAAATGATCAGAAATAATCGTGCCCTGTTTTATATGATGTCCAACACAAATTACTTCAAGTGATGCAATATTAGGATACAATAAATTTACTTCGGAAATTCCCGATTCTTCCATAATTTCTCTTTTAGCAATTGATTCTAAATCAAATTCACCATCAGCATGACCACCAAGCCATCCATATGATTGATAAATTAAATGATATGCAAAAAGCACTTTATCGTGCGTTTGATTAACTACAATTGCGGACGCAGTCATATGTGCTGCAAGTGACTTTCTATTATATGCTTTCTTCCCATATGTTTTTATATAATCTAATATTAATTTTTGATCTTCTCCTTCTAATGGAGTAGTAGGAATATAATTGCGAATTTCTTTTAACATTTTTCGATACGTTTTCATAGTATACCTCATATTTTAATTTATTATAACATAATTTTTTAAAAAAAGAAAGCAGAAATGAAAAAAATCTATTCAATAAATAAGATTACCCTTAAAAATTAACTCCTTTATAGAAATTGAATCAAACTATAAAATACAGTCCTTCTATTTTTTGGTTCCTACCAAATATCTAATTCTTAAAACTAGTTTTAACTTACATACTTTTCACATCTTGAACCTTTTCAAAAGATTATTCTAAATAATATTTTATTCTTAAAGTAATTTTGATATATACTAAATTATATTTTCTATGTTTTGAAACGAATATCCTAAAGTAATTTTTGGTATTTATCAACTTTACCATTAGTATAAGATAACATTGCAATAGCAAACATACACCCCATTTGAAATGAGATTGTAGTAGTTAATTTACTCATTGCAAATTGATTTACAACGAATAATATTGTACTACCAAATACCAGTTGAATAATATATAGACAACAAATATCAATACTTTTTAAATAAAAAATGACCTATCATATGATAGGCCAAAATAAAAATGTTACAAATGAATTTTTTTTGATTATTTTAACTATTTTCGATATAACACTGCTATAGCCTCAACATTTGATGTATTAGGAAACATATCAAGAGGTTGAATAGCAAGGATATGATATTTTTTTTGCAAATGATTACAGTTTTTTGCAAGCGTTGATGGATTACATGATACATAAATTATCTTTTTAACCGGATTTGTTTGCAAATAATTTAAAAGTCTTAATTCTAATCCTGTCCTTGGTGGATCTACAACTAATACATCTGGAATAAAACCTTCATTTTCCCATTTATTAATATACGAAAGAATATTACCACTATAAAATTTTGCATTATTAATGCCATTTAATTTAACATTTTCATTGGCGTTTTGAATTGCTTCTTTGTTATTATCTATTCCTCTAACCTCTTTAACATATTTACTTAAGAATATTCCAATAGTTCCAACTCCACAGTAACCATCAATAACATTTTCATAACCTTTAAGTTTTGCTAAGTTTATTATTTCATTATATAATTTATTCGTTTGTTCTAAATTTAATTGAAAAAAAGCATGAGGTAATAATTCAAATTTAAAATCCCCTAATTGTTCAGTAATTGTTTCGGTACCTGCAACTAAAAAGGTATCATTACCAAAATTTTCTATTGCTTCAAGATTATCATTGATAGAAATATAAACACTCTTAATATTTTTTATTTTTAAGAGTTCTTTGGCAACTTTAATCGTTCTTTGATCTTTTTTATATAAAATCAAAGTTACCTGAATATCATTTGATAATTTAGAACTTCTAGCAATAATATGTCTTAAAATGCCATCATGAGTTTTTGGATTAAAAGCAATTATTTGATATTTTGTAAGATACTCACATATTTGATCAACTACTCTTCTTAAATCTTCTTTTTCTATAAGACAATTATCAATATAAACTAATCGATTCGTATCCATCGCATAAAGACCAGTTACTAATTTTTCTCCATCATATCGAACAGGTAATTTTACTTTATTACGATAATGATATGGATTATCTTGCCCAATTGTTTCTTTAAACAATACATCATTTAATTTTCCATTATAATATTTATCAAAAGCTTCTTTAACAATTTCTTTTTTGAACTTACATTGATCAAGATAGTTTACATGTTGGAATTGACAACCACCACATTTATCACTATATTTACAAGGTGGATTAACTCTTGCCTCTGATGGTTCCCCTTTTATTTTTATCATCTCAGCTCTAGCATATTGCTTATTTACTTCAGTAACTTTAGCAATTATTTCTTCCCTAGGTAAAGCACCTTTTACAAAAACTGCCAATCTTTTATAATATCCAATTCCTTCTCCATTAATTCCAATTCTTTTAATTGTCAATAAAATCTCTTGATTTCTTGCTAAAACATTTGTATCCATTTTGGTACACTCCTTCTACACAATTTCTTTTATAATTATACCATAATCTGAAATTTAAATAAAGTTTTATGGAAATATATTGATAAAATATAGATTTTATGCTATAATAATTCTATAGTGAGGTAAAAATATGGAAAATGAAGTTTTAGAAAAGAAAGAAAGCAATGAAACAAAGTCACCTAAACGTAGTAAAAAAAGTATAATTATGATTGTATCAACAATTGTAGTCTTTGTAGGTTTAATAGTCCTTGCGATTACAGTATTTCAAACACCAATTAAAGTTTCTTTTAGTGCACCAGGAAGACTAGGTTTTAATTTACCATCTGAAATTGTTGATGAAAATGGTAAAATTACAGTTCCTGATTCTAAAAAATTAGAACAAAAACATTACAATTTTTTAGGTTGGTTCAAAAATAGTGATGGCAGTGGTGATCCGTTAGATCTTGAAAATATGGTTTTTGATAAATCAACAACTGTTTATGCCATTTGGGATGTAATTGAATATCAAATTACGTATGATTATGATGGTGGAACACTTGAAGATGGATTAGAAAATCCCAAATTTTATACAGTAATGCATGATAATCCAACAAAAAGCGATAATCTTCATAACAATGAAGAATGGAAGATGACCGCAACCGAACTTTCTTCATATATTAAAGAAGAAGGAATAAGATTGTATGAACCAACAAAAAGTGGAAAAACATTTAAGGGATGGCAAATAATTTATAATAATGAAGTTCAAAACGGTTTATCTGTTAAAACATTACGTATTGATCCATTAGGTGATATCACTTTAAAAGCTTTATGGGACTAAAAAGAGTAGGAAAAATCCTACTCCTTTTTTTCAACTTATAATTCATTTACTGTCTTGAATGTGTATCCTTCTTGAGTAATTTTTTCAATTACAGTAGGTAAGGCTTCTTGATTGCTACTTGATACACTATGCATTAAAATTATTGCGCCATTATGCAAATTATCCATAATCGTCTTTACACAATAATCTACACCATTTTGGTTTTTAGTATCCCAGTCTTTATAAGCAATAGACCAAAAAATGGTTTTAAAACCTAAACTCTTAACATTTAATAATGATGCTCTACTAAATTCACCCTCAGGAGGTCGAAAATATTTGACCATTTTTGTTCCTGTTAAATTATAAAATTCATCTTCTAATTTTGTTAAGTCTTTTTCTAAATCACTCAAAGATAGTGTCGAAATTTTTTTGTGCGAGTAAGAATGATTACAAGCTAAATGTCCCTCATCTACAATTCTTTTAGTTAGTTCAGGAAATCTTTTAACAAAATCTCCCGTAATAAAGAAGGACGCTTTAATCTTCTTTTCTTTTAAAATATCCAAAATTTTTGGCAATATTCCATTATCATAACCCGCATCAAAGGTTAAATAAACACTTTTTTCATCTGGTCCAACATAAAAACTATCTGTGCCACTAATTTCTTGTTGATACTTACCAATCTCTGGCACTTGGTGATCATTATTCCTTCGAAAACCCCACCCACTAGCATATGATGTAATATAAGTTGACGTGAAAAATATGGTGAACATGACCATTGCAAAAATTAAAAATTTACTTACTTTTTTAATAATTACACCTCTTTCATGTCCAAAAATATTATATGCTCTTTTGATTTTCTTTATACTCATCTTTAAACAAAAGTATGGCAATTCCTACTAGAAAAATATAACAATTTAAATATAACCAAATCAATGATGTAACAATACTAGCTAAACTTCCATAAATATTTATATATTTGCTAATCATAATTTTGTTAATTATATTTTGATATAAAATGGTCAAAATAAAAATAATACTAGTTATAATACTAGAACTTTTCAATGTCTGTCTAACAGTTATTTTTACAGGAATAACATATTTATAAATAATGGCAATGAATAGAGTGATAAAAACGAAAGGACAAAAAAATTGAATTATATTTAACAAAATAGTATAATTTGCTGAAATTTTTGTTTTTATATAACCTAAATACATTCCTACTATAATCATTAGAATACCAATAAATATAAATAAAATAGTTAAAATGATAGAAATTATCCGTAATTTTAATCGCGGACGATATTCTACATTATAATAAATAACATCAGAAATAACTAATAAATTATTTGTCAATTTTGAACTTGACCAAAGTAAATTAAAAATAAAAATTAGAATGTTAATAAAATTATTTCCCAAATTAAGACCTTCCTCGACCTCAATCAATTTCAAATTAGCTAATAAATTTAAAATTAAAATTACCAAAGGAATAATTGTAAGTAACAAATAAAAAGCAAAAGAGGAAGCCAAAACAGTCGGATTAATTTTTGCATTAAGGTAACTTATTTTCTTTAACAATTGTTTTATTCTTTCTAACATATTAATATTATGTTTCATTTTTCACACTTAATGCAAAAAGCAACTAAAGTTTAGTTGCTTTTCATCATTTTTTCAATGTCTTCTACTTCTTTAATAATATCTTTAGATAATAAAATAGCTTTTTCTTTTGTAATCACAATATTATCTTCAATACGTATTCCTATACCTTCTTCTTCAATATAAAGACCTGGTTCAATAGTAATAACCATTCCTTCAAGAAGTCCAATATTATCAATGGATGGGTCATGCACATCTAATCCAAGCGAATGTCCTATAGAATGAAAATAATATCGAGATAATTCTGTATCATCTTTAATTAAACCAAGTTTTTTACATCCTCTAGCAAGAATTGCTTTGGCAAAATCATTTAATTCTTTCCAGCTCATCCCCGCTTTAGCAAATTCAATACATTTTTTATTGCAATCAAGAACAATTTCATAAATTTCTTTTTGACGAGCAGTGAAAATACCTGATGTTGGAAAAGTTCTAGAAATATCTGAAGAATAATGATTTGTATAACAACCAACATCCATTAATAATAAACTATCTTTTTCAATTTTAGAATTATTGTCAACATAGTGCAAAATTGTAGCATTTTTTCCTGAAGCAATAATACTTTCAAAAGAAATTTGCTTATTTTCTTTAGTTAAAATAAAATTATGATACGCCTCGGCCATCGTTTCCATATCATGTTCTTTAGCATGGTTCATAACATTATAAATAGCCCTTTTAGTCGTATGAATAGATTGACAAATGAGTTCTATTTCTTCTTGATCTTTAATCATTCGCATTCTTAAAACCATGGCATAAAGATTTTCCATTTTTATACTTGGATACTCTTTATGTAACTTTTTTGATAATACTAAAGCAAAAGTATTATAAAGTGGTTGTGGTCTTTTTTCTAAATCCAAGTATACTATCTCTGCAACATCAACAAAATGTCTTGTTGGTTGTAAATGATTAGTTAAAAATTGATTAAAACTAGCATTGTATACTATACATTCTAAGTTAATACCAGAAATATCAGCAGCTTCTTCTTTGTACAAAGTTCTTCCAACCCATTTTGCCATTACTTCATCAATTTCATCTAGAAATAACCATTCTTTATAATCTTCATTAAACTTACCAATAACAAGCGTTACATCAGCTTGATCAATACCTGTCAAATAATAAAAATTATTATTTACCACAAATGGATATTCGGAATCAGCAGTTCTAAACTGATGATATCCAGAATGTAAAATTGCAATTGAATTATTTTTTAATTTTTCAAATAGTTTTTTTCTTCTATTTTGATAAGTTGTTCTTGATATCATTATCTCTTCTCCTTTTTATTAGTTTTCTCATCAGCAATTGATGGATCATAATATAATTCCAAAACATAAGCAAATTGATTCATAACTTTTACTGCTTGTGCTAAGGGAATTGTATCTAAAACAAGACCTAAAATATCATCATGAAATTTATCATGAAACTTTAAAACTTTTTTCCCTTGTTGGGTAATGCTTAATAAAATAACACGACGATCCATTTCATCACGAATTCGTAATAAATAACCTTTTTGTACCAAACGATTAACCCCAATTGTAAGTGATCCTACTGTTACATGCATCTTTTTAGCAATTAAAGTCATCGGTTTATTATTATACTTATTAACCATTTCAATAACATGAAGTTCTCCAATTGTAAGATCAGGAATATTTTTTACATCCATAGTCCTTTCTTCAATAACATTTGCCATATTTGCAACAGTGTTAAAAGCTTCTTCTAAATTTTTGTATAATATTTTTTCTTCTTTTGTCCATTGTTTTGTTTTTTTAGGAGTTGGTCTTACTATTTCTTTTGGTGTATGATCACGTGGTGCTGGTTCAATTGTCACTTCAGCACTTTTAATTGATGGTTTTTTGACTTTTGGTTTAATAGATTTCTTTTTAGGCTCAGTTTCTACAATTTCTACTTTTACTATATCTTCTTTAGGCTTTTTCTCTTTTACTTGTTTAATAGTACCCGTTCTTGGATCAATTTTTGTTGAGGTTATTTTCTTTTCATCAATTTTTGGTTTAGTTATTTTTTTAGATGTTGTTTTTTTTGAATTTGTTTTTTTCTCATTTTCTATCGTTTTTTTAGTCGTACTTTTTTTAGTTGCTGTCGTCTTTGCTTTAGATATGGCAATTTTATTCGTTGTTTTATCTTCTTTACTCTTTTTATTTTGACTATTTTTTGTTGAATCCTCTTTACTAGTTTCTTCTTCGATTGTTGGAACCACAATTGGACTTATTCTTTTTTTTGGCTGTTTAATTTCTGAATTTTCTTTTTGCATATACTCACCTCAATATTCTAATATTATTATAAAACAAAATATTTTGAAAGTCAAAATAAATATCTTTTTTTCAAAAAATAATTAAAAACTCGCAAATCTATTTTTGCGAGTTTTTAATTTTATCTAAGTATTTACGATTGATGATTTTCAATATATTGAACTAAATCCTTCACATATTTCATATTTTGTGCAGCTTCATCATCAACTTCAAGATTAAATTCATCTTCAAGTGCCATAATTAATTCTACTGCATCTAAAGAATCTGCACCTAAATCATCTACCAAATGTGTATCCATTGTAATTTTATCAAGTGATACATTTAATTCTTTAGCAATAATTGCTTGTACCTTTTCAAATACCATTTTTTCCTCCTAAAAATTAATTTCCAAATTTATTTCTTAACGCCTGCATTTGTCGTTCAAATCTTTCTTCTTGGCGACGCTTATATTCTTCGCGTTTTGCCTTTTGTTCTTGGCGTTGTTTTCTTTGTCTTTCAGCCTCAGGATCTACTGTTTTTTTATTTATTCTTGGTTTATTATTAGGTTTTCTTTCCTCTTTTTCTACCTTTGCGTTAGGATCAATCATTGTAAGTTGCAAACGACCCTTGTCTAAATCAACTTCTAGAACCCAAACTTTAACAATTTGGCCTACATGAACTGCATCTAGCGGATGCTTAATAAATTTTGTTGACATTTTAGATACATGAACAAGACCATCATCATGAAGACCACAATCAACAAAGGCTCCAAAATCAGTAACATTACGAACAGTCCCTTGAAGTTCCATACCTACTGTTAAATCTTTAAGTTCTAAAATATCACTTCTCAAAACAGGTGCTTCAATTACATCACGTGGATCACGAAGAGGTGAAATAAACGCATCGAGAATATCATTAAAAGTATATTCCCCAACATTTAATTCTTCAATCATTGTTTTCTTTTCTTCATCAGTTAACATTTTTACTTTTTCTACTAATTCACTTTTTCCAAGGTCATTTGAAGTAAAACCAAGTTTTGTTAAGATGGCAAGTGCCGTTTCATAACTTTCCGGATGAATTCCCGTCATATCAAGTGGTTCATTACCATCAACAATTCTTAAGAAACCAATTGCTTGTTCAAGTGCTTTAGGCCCGACTCCTTTTACTTTGATATCCTTACGATTTTCAAAACGACCATTCTCCTCGCGATATGCAACAATTTTTTTTGCTGTACCAGCATTTAAACCTGCTACATATTTTAATAATGAATAAGATGCAGTATTGATATTAACTCCAACTTTATTCACAGCAGTTTCTACAACAAAATCGAGCGAATCAGCTAACTTTGATTGACTTACATCATGTTGATATTGACCAACACCAATTGATTTAGGATCAATTTTCACCAGTTCTGAAAGTGGATCTTGAAGACGCCTTGCGATAGAAACAGCTGAACGTTCCTCAACAGAATATTCTGGAAATTCCTCTCTTGCAAGATCTGATGCTGAATAGACAGAAGCTCCAGCTTCATTAACAATAATATATTTTATATCACGATCAATTGTTTTTAAAGTATTCGCAACAAAGGCCTCTGTTTCACGACTTGCTGTACCATTTCCCATAGCAACTACTTCAACATTGTGTTTGTTAATTAATTCACAAAAAGTTTCAACCGCAGCTTGATAACGTGCTGGTGGAACAACTTCTCCTTTTTGTTTTTGATGTGGGTACATTACGCTTTTTTCCAAAACCTTACCCGTCGCATCAACTACAGCAAGTTTACAACCAGTTCTAAATGCAGGGTCAACACCTAAAACAACTTTACCTTTCATAGGTGGTTGCAATAAATAATTACGAAGATTTTCACCAAAAATGTTAATAGCCTGATCTTCAGCTTTTTCTTTTAATTCCGAACGAATCTCTCTTACAATAGCAGGTTTAATTAATCTATCATATCCATCTTGACATGCATCGTGTACATAAGGGGCAGTAATTGATTCTTTGACCTTTACCATATCACCACATATATAGTCTAATACTTTAGCATAATCCTCGATTACACTTACTTTAATCACTTTTTCAGCTTCGGCTCTATTTAAAGCCAAAATACGATGCAATTTAATTGTTTTAAGTGGTTCCTCGTAAGCATAATACATTTCATATACTTTCTTTTCATCCACAGCATCTTCTTTAACTTCAGATTTAATTTTTGCTTCATTTTCAAAATTTTCTCTAATCCAAGCTCGATATTTTGGTTCATCAGATACTATTTCAGCAATGATATCTTTTGCCCCTTGAATTGCCTCATCAATATTTTTAACAATTGTGCCTTCTTTTTTCATTGCTTCTACTTCTTCGTCAGTCTTTCCTTCCAAAGATGTAACATATTGACTCGCAACCTCTTCAACGTTACCATCTAAAGGAAAAGATAGCAAATATTCTGCTAATGGCTCTAATCCCTTTTTCTTAGCATCTGTTGCACGAGTTTTTTTCTTTTCTTTGAATGGACGGTAAATATCTTCAATTTCAGAAAGTTTAGTAGCATTTATAATGCCCATTTTAATTTCATCGGTAAGTTTACCTTTTTCTTCAATCAAACGCATTACATCTTCTTTACGAGCTGCAAGTTTTTGACCATAATCCCATTCTTGATATATTGCACGAATTTGTTCCTCATCTAAATTTCCTGTTACCTCCTTACGGTAACGAGCGATAAAAGGAACAGTTGCTCCACCTTCAATTAATTCTAACACCGCCCTAATTTGACCAATACGAACATTTTGTTCGCGTGAAATCTTTCCTAGTAGAGCGTCATTCATGTAATTATTTTCCATAAAAATCCTCCAACACTTGTGATTTTAATTATCATTATCAATAACTTCTAAATACACATTCTAGATTATTATACCATAAAAGGCATATTATCGCAAACAAAATAACTCTTTATATTATGATAATAAATCGTATACTCTTTTTAGAATATGCATTGTTTGTTTCCTTCTAACCTCATTTCTTGTTCCTTTAAATGCCACTTCTTCAACATAAATTTTATTATCTATTATTATTCCGTAATAGCATTTACAAAATGGCTCACTACTTTCAGCCTCACCAGTAACACTAATACAAATATTTGCTTTAGTAATTTTTTGTAATCCTTCAACCATTTCTTTTGCTACTTCTTTAGAATAAACACTGTAACAATCTAGAGTATCTTTCTTAACACCTAAAATTTTTATTTTAGCATCACATGAATAAGTAACATAACTTTGAGAAAGTACCTTTGATGTCCCTTTGGCATTAACCAATGTTGCAACTATTTTTCCCCCTGTGCAAGATTCTGCCAAACTTATTTGCCATTTTTTTATTTTTAAACAATCTACTATTTTTTGTTCTATGCTTATATTCATAATCAATCACCAAAACTATTATATCTTTTTTATCATAATTTTGCAAATAATACTAATTACAAATAAAATACTTGTTCATCTAAATAAAAAATGGTATAATCAAATATAGGTGATAATATGAATACCATAAAAAAAGAAGTAAAAACTATTTATGAAATAAATAAAAGTCGTTTTATTACAAATATCAAACCTGTAAAAAGCGTTAATGAAGCAAAATCCTTTTTTTTAAATATAAAAAAAGAATTTAATGATGCAACTCATAATGTTACTGTATATATTATTGGTAAGACAGGAGAAGCTGGTCATTATAATGATGATGGAGAACCAAGTGGAACTGCTGGATTACCTGTCCTTGATGTTTTTAGAAAAAACGAAATAACTAATTTTGCTTGTGTTGTTACAAGATACTTTGGAGGCATTAAATTGGGTGCTGGAGGTCTTGTTAGAGCATATAGTACGGCCGCCAGTTTAGCCTTAAAAGAAGCTCAAATATGTGAAATTATAGAATATATTACTTTAGAAATTGAATTGAATTATCCTTATTTAGATATAATTGAAAATCGCTTAAAAAATATTGAAATTATATCTAGAGAATTTTCTACTAATGTAAAATTAATTATTAAAATTCCCCAAAATAATTTTGAAGAAATCAAAAATATGCTTGTTTATATCACCAATAATATGATAAAAATAAGAATTATATAAAAAATAAAGAAATAAATAGTTATTTCTTTATTTTTTATCTTGTGGAGTTGGAGCGAAAATAGGTAATAAAGCATTTGTTTCTTTTTTATATTCCAAATAACCAACTTTATTATTTGCTTGTCTTTTTTCAAGCATCGGTATACTAACAGAAATAAATAATAGAAAGATAATTAACGGACAAAAGATTAAAATCCACAAATCACTTCTAACCGATAGATTAAACAAAAACATACTAAACCAAAATAAGATTTCACCAAAATAATTAGGATGCCGACTTTTTTTCCAAAGTCCATTTCGATTAATTTTACCTACATTTTCTGGATTTTTCTTAAATGTATTCATTTGAGCATCGGCAAGCATTTCAATGACAATTGCAATAAAACATACAATACATGATATAAAATACGTACCATTAATCTCAACTTTTTTTTCAAATGCATCAACATAAGCGAAAACTGGCAAAAGTCCCATAAAAACAACAATTGTTGGTAACATATGAATACCAAAAAAAGAAATAAGAGGCCAAAGTTTAGGATGTTTATTTTGAATATGAGTATATCGCCAATCTTGAATTTTTAAATTTTTAAATCGCAAAAACCAATTCATAGTAAGTCTCAATCCCCAAATTTCCACAAATACCATAATGATATTAGTGTATACATTAAAACCTATCGTCTCGTTAATAAAAAAGGGAACAAGAATCATTGGTAAAATACTCCAATAAGGATCATAAACAGAAGCATTATTCAATGAGACACTACCTAAATATACGACTATAGTTCCAATTATATCACATAAGAAGAATTTCAAAAGTACATTTTCAATTGGAATATATTTGTAACTTACATAACCACTTATAAACGCTAACAAATAAACAAATAGTATTAAACTAATGCTAATTATTTTATTATTTCGAATTTTTTCTATCATTTTTCTTCACCTAATATTTATTATAACATAGTTAAAACTTTTTTACATTTATTTGAACATATTCTTTTTATTTTTTAATAGAAATTGATTTAACATCAAAGATGACAAAGATTTAGATTTATAGTAAAATATATCAAGGTGATAAAATATGAATGAACTAATTAATGATGAAAAGCATTATGTTACAATAAATAACTACTTAAAATCTTTGTATCACAAAAAAGTTTTTAAAGTTGCTCTTAATGGTAATTTTTCTTGTCCTAATCGCGATGGAACGCTTAGTGATAGTGGCTGTATATTTTGTTCTTCCAAAGGTAGTGGAGATTTTGCGGGTGAAAAAAGTTTAACCATTAGAGAACAATTTCTATCAATTGTGAATAAAATGAAACAAAAATGGCCTAGTGGGTATTATATCGCTTATTTCCAAGCTAATACTAATACTTATGATTCACTAGAAAATCTAAAAAAAAGATACAACCAAATTTTTGATGGCAAAAACTTACTAGATGAAAATATTAAAATATTAAGTATTGCTACAAGACCTGATTGTATAAATGAAGAAATTGTAAAATATTTAGCCCAAATCAATCAAACTATTCCTGTTTGGATTGAGCTTGGTTTTCAAACGATGCATCAACATACTGCTATAGTTATAAATCGTGGATATGTAAATGATACTTTTGAAAAAGCAATACAACTTTTAAAAAAATATCAACTTTCTACTATTGTGCATATTATCAATGGTCTTCCTGGTGAAACCAAAGATGATATGATTGAAACCGTTAAATACTTAAATACACTTCAAATAAATGGGATCAAAATTCATATGCTTCATATTATGAAAGAAACTCCTTTAGAAAAATATTATCAAAATTATCCTTTTCATATATTAACATTAGAAGAATATGTTGATATTGTTGTCACACAACTTAGATATTTAAATGATAAGATTATCATTCATAGAATAACCGGAGATGCCCCTAAAGATTTATTAATTCAACCTCTTTGGACCTTAAAAAAATTTGTTGTCATAAATGAAATTGATAAACTTATGCGCAAAGAAAAAATATTTCAAGGTGATTTATGTTTAAAATAGTTGAATTTTCTCACATTCTTATCCAAGAATTTTATAAAAGGAATAAAAATAAAAATTTAATTTTTATTGATGCCACTTGTGGTAATGGCAATGACACTTTATTTTTAGCAAAAACATTAAATCATGTAGGAACGGTTATTGCTTATGATATTCAAAAAAAAGCTATTGAAGAAACGCAAAAATTATTAGCAAATGCTAATTTTAATAACGTTATCTATCATCTATCTTCTCATGAATATATAATTGAAGATGACTTTGATTTAATCATTTACAATCTAGGCTATTTGCCAGGTTCTGATAAAAAAATAACTACCCATGCCAATTCAACTTTAAATAGTATCAAGAAAGCTCTTGCAATAATAAATCTTAAAAAAGATTTTCTTATAATCATCGTTGTGTATCCGGGGCATCACGAAGGGCTAGTAGAAAGTATACAAATTGATGAATTTTCTTATCAATTACCAAGTAATTTATATTTAGTTTGTAGATATCAAAACTACAACAGACCATTATCTCCTTATATTATTACAATTAGTAAAAATAGCTTATAATTTATAAAAAATGAGTTTAAATACCTACCTATGTTTGATAGTTACTTTAAACTCATTTTTATGTTATTTGTAATAACTTTTTATTTTAAACTAGATTTCAGATAGTTTTTTGCCAATTAAAACTTCAGGATTAACATATTTACTATCTTTTAATACCTGAAAGTAAACATGGTTGCCAGCTTCTTTATCAATGTCTGTATTTCCACTTGTTCCTACCTTATCACCTTGATTAACTTCTGCACCTACAGTTACTGTTACTTCACTTAATCCATAATAACAAGTTTTTAATTTGTCATTATGTTCAATAACAACATAGTTACCATAAAGAGGACTTTCTTTAATTTCAATAACTTTACCACTTAAAGCTGCTAAAATATCAAATGAACTATTATCTTTTTTTGAAAAACCTGTGCCACTACTTGTACGATATGTATTGCCATACTTAATCAAAGCTTTTGCTTGGTCTTCTTTAGATGCATTTTTGTCATAAAATTTTCTAACAACTTGGTACTCAAGAGTTTCATCAAATGGGAGCTTTAACACTTCTTCTGGTTTCGTGTCAACTTGCTCATCATCTTTTGGTGGAGTTACAACTGGAGGGTTATCATCAACTGGTCCTTCTCGTCCGTTAATTGAAGCAGATATTACTAATGCTACTAGTAAAACTGCCAATACACCAACAAAGAAGAAAAATTGAAATTTATTTTGGCCAATTTTTTTAATCCAATTCTTCACTGTATCACCTCGTAATTATTATGATACAGTTTTTTCAATTTATACATTTATTATTTTAAAATTAATGTATAAACGGATTCGACAATTTTTACCACTCCATAAGAAAAAATCGTCGCAAGCAAAAAGGAAGTTACAAAATAACCTACTCTTATTTCATTAATTTTTCCTGGTTTAAATAATTTTTCAAAATTTGATTTTAATAATAAATAAAAAATTAATCCGTATGAAATCGCAAAAATTATAAAATATAAAAATGCTAAGTTTTTTTCCATTTCATCACCATTATTTTGTTATTATTTTTTAATATTATTCTTCTATCTTGATTTAACAATTTGTACATTTAAAATATTCGTAATTCCATTTTCGCCAGCTGTAATGACAACACGATCATTTTTATTGACATAACCACTCATTTTAGCACAAGCAATCGCATGATCAAATAATTGATTTGTGTTCGTTTGAAATAAAGCTTTAACTGGATATACACCCCAAGAAAGTGACAATTGGTGATATGTTTTTGAATTTGGTGTTGGTGCTACAATCGGAACATCAGGACGATATTTAGAAACACATCTAGCAGTATGCCCTGATTGCGTTACAGCAATGATTACTTTTGCATTTAAATCACGAGCGGTCGTGCATGCTGCATCACAAATAGCATTCGTTGTATCGTCAATATCATTATCATGTGGAATACCATCATACACTCTTAAATTTAGTGCATCATTTTCAGCTTGACGAGCAATTTTAGCCATTGTTTTGACAACCTTATCGGGATGATCACCCATAGCAGTTTCACCTGATAGCATTATAGCACTAGTGCCATCAAATACTGCATTTGCAACATCTGTTATTTCAGCTCGAGTTGGCGTTAAACTATGAATCATTGATTCTAACATTTGGGTTGCTGTAATAACTACTTTCCCTGCTTGATAACATTTTCTGATAAATTTTTTTTGTAAACCAGGTAGTCTTTCATATTCAACTTCTACACCCATATCTCCTCTTGCTACCATTATACCATCAGAACTATTTAATATTTCATCAAAGTTATCAACACCTTCAATATTTTCAATTTTTGATATAATCTTAATATTTTTTCCACCTATATAATCTAAATAATTTCGAAGACTTTTAACATCTTCTTTTGATCTTACAAAAGATGCAGCAATATAGTCAACATCATTTTCAACGCCAAATTTCAAATCTTCTTTATCTTTTTGACTTAAATATTCAAAATTTAGATGTACGTTAGGAACGTTTACTCCTTTATGATTGGATATTTTTCCACCAACTAAAACTTTACAGTTTAACTCAGTAATTGTTGAGGAAACAACTTCTAAGGATACTTTCCCATCGTCAATTAAAATTTTATTACCCATTTGAAGTTGTGAAGGTAAATCTTTATATGTAATACTAACAATTTCTTGATTGCCTAAAATATTTTTAGTAGTTAAAGTAAATAAGTCACCTTTACTTAAGGTTACTTCTTCATTTTCAAAATCACCAAGTCTAATCTCTGGACCTTTGGTATCAAGCATAACGGCTGCTGGTATTTGCAATTTATCTCTTACTTTTCTAAATAATTCAATTGTTTCTTTATGATATTCATGACTACCATGGGAAAAATTTAATCTAGCTACATTCATACCATTCAACAACATCTTTTCTAGTACTTTCTCATCACGTGATGCAGGACCAAGCGTACAAACAATTTTTGTTTTTTTCATTTTTTCACCTTTTAACTTTTAGATTTTATTATAGCAAAAAAGGGCATAATCCGCCCTTTATTTGACAGACTCCACCATTTTTGCAATATATTTACTACTATATTTTACCACTATTATATTTTGATGTCTAATAAATTACAAACCATCTCTTATGAAAACGTATCTATTCAATAATATTATATGCAAAAATAATAATTTTTATAAATTTTTTATAATTTAGAGGCTTGAATTTCTTTTAGATTTAACGCCAAATCTCTTTCCATTTTTGAAAAATCTATTGCATGCTTACGATTAGATTCTTTTTGAATTTTTCTAATTTCTTCTAAGGCTTTTCTTGCTTCCTCAAAAGTTTTACCAGCAACCGTTTCTTGAGCAATAACAGTCGCAACATTATTGCTGAATTCTAATAATCCACCAGAAATAATATGATAGTTTTCTGAATCATTATTCACTCTTTTGATAAAACCATACCTAATAGACACCACAATTGGTATATGGTTTTGTAAAATCGCTAATTGTCCATTATCTCCATCAATAACAATATAATCTACTTCTCCATCAAAACTAATACCTTTAGGAGTTACAATTGATAATTTCATTCTATCCCTTAAGTCCTTCAGCTTTTTTTATTACATCATCAATGGTTCCTGCAAATCTAAAGGCTTCTTCTGGTAAATGATCATATTTACCCTCTAAAATTTCTTTAAAGCCACGAATCGTCTCTTTAACAGGAACATAGACACCTGGTTGTCCGGTAAATTGCTCGGCTGAATATGTATTTTGTGATAAAAATAGACGAATTCTTCTTGCTCTTGCAACCAAAGCTTTATCTTCATCTCCTAATTCATCCATACCAAGAATTGCAATAATATCTAAAAGTTCATTATATCTTTGAATTGTTTTTTGAACTCCTCTTGCAACATCATAATGTTCCTTGCCTACTACTTCAGGTGCTAAAGCGCGTGATGTAGAAGCAAGGGGATCAACTGCTGGATAAATACCTTCCTCACTAATCTTTCTGCTTAAATTAGTAGTTGCATCTAGATGAATAAAAGTTGTAGCAGGAGCAGGATCAGTATAATCATCTGCGGGAACATAAACTGCTTGAATGGAAGTAATAGATCCTTCTTTTGTAGAAGTAATTCTTTCTTGTAAAAGTCCCATTTCCGTTGAAAGTGTTGGTTGATATCCAACTGCTGATGGAGTTCTACCTAGCATTGCGCTTACCTCAGAACCTGCTTGCGTAAATCTAAAAATATTGTCTATAAAAAGTAACACATCTTGATGTTCTTGATCACGAAAATACTCTGCCATTGTAAGGCCAGTAAGTCCTACTCTCATCCTTGCTCCTGGTGGTTCATTCATCTGACCAAAAACCATAGCAGTCTTATCAATCACGCCTGTATCGGTCATTTCATGATATAAATCATTTCCTTCACGTGTTCGTTCTCCAACGCCCGCAAAAACACTTATACCACCATGCTCTTGTGCTACATTATGAATCAATTCTTGAATTAAAACAGTTTTGCCAACACCAGCACCGCCAAATAAGCCAATTTTACCACCTTTGATATATGGCGCAAGTAAATCAATAACTTTTATACCAGTTTCTAAAATTTCCATTTTTCCCGATAATTCCGAAAGTTTTGGTGCCTCTTTATGAATTGGCATTTTTTTTACATCATCAGTTAACTTTTCTTTACCATCAATAGTTTCTCCTAAAACGTTAAATATCCTACCAAGTGTTTCACGCCCAACAGGAACTAAAATTGGTAATCCAGTATCTTCGACTTCCATTCCTCTAATAATTCCTTCTGTTGCATCCATTGCAATGCATCTAACCGTATGATCACCAATATGCATTGCTACTTCTAAAGTTAAATGATTTGAAGCACTTGTAACTATACTATTTACTTTTATTTTTAATGCAGTATTAATACTAGGTAAAGTAGCATTTTCAAACTTAACATCAACAACTGGTCCAATAACTTGAACAACATATCCTTTGTTCATAAGCCCTCCTAATTATCATTTACAACACTAGCACCACCAACAATGTCTGTAAGTTCCAAAGTAATTGCAGCCTGTCTAGCCCTATTATATAAAAGTTCTAAACTTGCAATAACCTCATTTGCATTATCAGTTGCACTTTTCATTGAATTCATTCTTGCGGCATGCTCGCTAGCCTTTGAATCCAAAACATAACTATAAATTGTATTTTCTATATAAATTGGTAAAGCAGTATTTAGAATTTCTTTAACTTCACCATCAAATTCATAATTTGTTAAAACATCTTTTGAGTCATTATTCTCTATAGGTAAAACAATATCCGCCTTTATTTCTTGAATCAAAGTATTTTTATAATGATTATAAATTACCACTACTTCATCAATATGACCAAGAAGATAATTTTTTACAATTATTTCAATGATTTCAGAAATTTCACCAAATTCTATATTATCTCTGATATTAATAATTTTATCTTCTAATAATGGATATTTTTGTTTTTTTGTATAAACATATGCTTTAAACCCAATAGGAAGAACGTAAAAGCCAATGTCCTTATTTAATATATTTATCTTTTTAGTTAATTCTTTACATACATTTGAATTAAATGCACCTGCAAGCCCTCGATCTGATGAAATAAGTAAATAACAAATATTTTTAATTGGTCGTTTTTCCATCAAAGGATGTTTCAATGAAGAATCGTTCGATGCTAAATGAACAATAATATCACGAGTTTTCGCAATAAAAGGTCGATATTCTTTAATAGCATTTTCCGCATTCTTTAATTTAGATGCACTAACCATATTCATTGCTTTTGTAATTTGAGCAGTCTTTCTAGTTGCAACTATTCTTGTTTTTACCTTCCTCGATTGTCCAGCCATCGTCTTCTCCTTTCACTTTATGTTTTATTTTAAATAAATTAAACGATTTTTTTAAACTTATCAAGAGCCTCATTGATTTGATTAGAATCTGGCAAGTTAGAAGTTTCTTTAATATATGAAACTAATTTCTTCCCTAATTCATCATTGTCTAAAAAACGATAAAAACTCTTTTCCACTGATAAAATCTCATCAACCGATACATCATCTAAATAGCCATGAACTAAAGCATATATTATAAGAGCTAATTGCTCTGAAGTAACAGATTCATGCAAATTTTGTTTTAAAACTTCAACGGTTCTTTTACCACGTTCTAATTTTGCTTTAGTTACTGCATCCAAATCTGAACCAAATTGAGTAAAAGCTTCTAATTCACGATAAGATGCAAGATCAAGACGAAGAGTACCAGAAACTTGTTTTACAGCTTTTATTTGAGCAGCGCCTCCTACTCTTGATACTGATAAGCCCGCATTAACCGCAGGTCTTATACCTGAATAAAACATTTCTGTCTGTAAAAAAATCTGCCCATCGGTAATACTAATCACATTTGTAGGAATATAAGCAGAGATATCACCAGCTTGAGTCTCGATAATAGGCAGTGCAGTAATGGAACCTCCTCCAAGTTTATCATTAAGTTTTGCGGCACGTTCTAACAAACGCGAATGCAAATAAAAGACATCTCCTGGAAAAGCTTCGCGTCCTGGTGGTCTTTTTAATAATAAGGACAATTCACGATATGCTACTGCATGTTTACTTAAATCATCATAGATTATCAAAACATCTTTACCACTATACATAAATTCTTCAGCTATTGTAACTCCTGTATATGGAGCAAGATATAGAAGTGGTGCTGGCAATGATGCTGATGCTGAAACAACAATTGAATATTTCATAGCCCCATAATTTTTTAATGTTTCAATGACACTAGAAACGGTTGATTCTTTTTGTCCAATGGCAACATAAATACAAATCACATTTTCGTCTTTTTGATTTAAAATCGTATCAATTGCAATTGAAGTTTTTCCTGTTTGGCGATCACCAATAATTAATTCTCTTTGACCACGACCAATGGGAACCATAGCATCAATCATTTTGATTCCTGTCTTTAGAGGTTCTTTTACACTTTGTCGATCAATTACACCTGATGCTTTTTTTTCAACGGGGCGATATCTATTTGCCTTAATTTCACCTTTATCATCAAGAGGTTGTCCTAAGGCATTTACAACTCTTCCGATTAAAGCATCTCCAACCGGTACTTCTAAAATGCGATATGTTGAATTAACCTTATCTCCTTCTTTGATTTTACTAGACAAACCAAATAAGATGGCACCAACATAATCTTTTTCTAAATTTAAAGCCATACCATATACGTCATTAGGAAATTCTAATAGTTCACCACTCATTACATCATCTAAACCATGAACTAAAGCAATTCCATCATATACTTTTATAACAGTTCCAACACTTTTAGTATCTATAACTTTTTCATACTTTTTTATTTGTTCTTTTATTAAAGTACTAATTTCTTCTAGTTTTAAAGGTTTCATTATTTACCAACCTTTCTTCAATTCATTTTTAAGATTTATTATTTGGTTTACTGTTGAAGCATCAATGACTTTTCCATCAATGTTAACAATCATACCACCTAATAAATTTACATCTAATTGATATTTTAAATTTATCTTTTTATTCAAATGACCTTCTAATGCTTTTTGTAAAGCCATTTTTTCCTCTTCAAGCATCTGATATTTACTATAAACTATTGCATTGCAAATATTATTTGATGCATTCAAATAATATTCATAACTATCAAGAATATCTGAAATTTCCTCTAAACGAAAATTATCAATTAAAACAAATAGAAAATGCAAAAATTCTTCATTGACACTATCTTGAAAACTAGTTTTTAAAATATGTTTTCTTTCTTCTAATTTAATTAAAGGATGTGACAATACTTTCCAAATATCTTTATTTTCATTTAGAATGTTACAAACCATTTGCAAATAATCATAGTATTCATTTTCAAGATGTTTTTCATTTCCCAAATCAAATAAAGCTTTAGCATATTGTAGACTAACTGATGTAATCATAAGTCACCTAGTCTTCCTTCTCTAATTTAGATAATGTTTGGTTGATCAATTCTTGATTGGCCTTTTTATCAATTTCGTGATCTACTATTTTTTCAGCCATTAAAAAAGCAATGTCAACAATTTCATTTTTTATATTCTCTTGCATTGACTTACGCTCTTTATCAATTAAATCTAGTGCACTTTCTTTTTCTTTTTGAATTTGATATTTTGCTTCATTTAAAATTTCATCAGCTTCAATTTGTGAAACTTTTTTAGCATCTTCAATTATTAAATTTGCTGTCTTTTTGGATTCAAGTTTAACTGCTTCAGCCTCTTTTTTTGCTATTTCTAATTCTTTTAATGCTTCATCTTTTTCCTTAAGACTATCTGCTATTTTCGTTTCTCTTTTTTCAATCATAGCAGTAATTACATTCCAAAACTTAAAACGAATGACTAAAAATAACACTAAAGTAGCAAGCAATTGTAAGATAAAAGTAACTAACATATTTGATAATGCTTGTGAGGTTTCAAGATCTTTATTTAAAAATTCAATCGCTTGGTTTAATAAATTTTCAATCTCTTCGCTCATACTAACTTCTTTCCTTTAATTAAAATACAAATATTAATAAAATTGCAACAATCAAGCCATAGATACCAGCTGTTTCAGCAACCGCTTGACCAACAATCATTGTTGAACGAATTGCACCAACCGCTTCTGGTTGACGACTAACTGCTTGTGCACCAAGTCCAGCTGATAAACCTTGACCAATACCAGATCCAAAACCTGTGAATACAGCAATTCCAGCTCCAATTCCTGCACCTAATTGTTTCAATCCCTCATCGGTAATCATAACCTCTAAAAAAGTAAATAATTCCATTAATAAATTCATAACTTCCTCCTATTTTTATTTTTTATAATTTTCTTTTACTCTTCTTCAGGTAATTTTCCTGATATAAAAATAACTGTTAATAGCATAAATACATATACTTGAATTAATCCTAAAAAAACATCAAAAATTGCATGTAAAATGGGTGTAATAAATGGTGTAACAATATATCCTGCAGGAATAACCCATAACCAAATTTGCCCAAGTACATAATATATTAATGTCATTACAACGGTTCCGCTAAAAATATTACCAAAAAGACGAAGTCCCATTGAAATAGGTGTAATTAATTCACTAAAAATATTAATTGGTAACATGATGGGAATAGGATCTAAAAAACCCTTTAAATATGCTTTTAACCCATTGTATTTAATAGATGAGATATGCATAATCACCCCTGTCACAATCCCTAAAGCAATGGGAACACAAATATTAGCTGTTGGTGGGGTAAGACCTAATAAACCGCTTAAGTTAGCAACAAATAAAAACATTCCTTCACATAAAACATAAGGAGCAAATTTTTTCCACCTTGTCCCTAGTGCTTCTTGACACATTCCATTAGTCCAACTAACTAACATTTCTGCAAGTAATAAAATTCCCTTTGGTGGTTTATCTGGATCGTGTTTTTTTAATTTTATTCCAACTATTATAATAAAAAACAAAACTATTATTGTTGTCGCAATAATTGCAAAGTTGGAACTTTTATAAACTTTTAAAATTTCATCCAATCCTATTCATCCTCCTTTGCTTTTGGTTTTCTTCCATAAAGTATTATAATAACAATTTTAATAATTACTATTCCTAAAAAGCATAAATAAATGTTAAAAATTGGCACGAGTACACTAATTAATAAAACAATAAAATAAATAAACAAACTAGATAAATTATTTAAAATAAAAACCTTTTTCGGGTTTTGATAAATAAAATTCGTAACATTTGTAACAACATATACAAGTTTAATATAAGAAATCACTGCTGATATATAGCCAATAAAAATACTAAGAGCCCATGTATATTGCCAAAAATCAATAAAAAATGCAAAGCCTAAAGAAATAACGACTAAGCAAAGCATTACAATAAAAGATAGTTTTAATATTTTTAAATCTTCATTTGTTAGATTCTTTATCATCATTTTGCTCATCAATCATTGTTTCTTTAATCTTAGCCTTTTTATCTTTATCAACTTTTTCTAATTTTTTAACACCTCTTAGTATACTTACAAAAAAATTAATAGTACCTATAATGGAAAAGAAAATAATGGAAAAGGCCATATAGTTAATATTTTGATTTGTTGCATATTTTTCAAATAAATATCCTGCCAAAATACCAATAGCAATGATAGTTAAAAATTGCCAAATGTTGGTCATTACTAAATTATATATTTTTAAATCTTTAAATAAACTATCCTTATTTTTTTTCATTTTTTTCAATATTCATCACTTTCTTAACGCGATTGATATGACGTCCTTCTGTAAAATTGGTATTTAAAAAAATATCAATGATTGCTTTAGCTTTTTCACAGTCAACATCTTTAGCACCCAAACATAAGACATTAGCATCATTGTGTTCCCTTGTCAATCTAGCATTTTCAATATTATCAACAAGAGCAGCTCTAATACCTTTAACTTTATTTGCGGCAATACTCATTCCAATTCCTGTATAGCAAATCAAAATACCAAAGTCACTATTGTCCCTTATTACAGTTTGACAAACTTGAATAGCATAGTCAGGATAATCTACCGATTCTTTGCTAAAAGTACCCATATCATGAACCTCAACTTTTTGGTGTTGTAAATACTTTACTAAAGAACTTTTTAATTCATATCCTGCATGATCTGATCCAATTGCAACTCTCATAACGTCATCTCCCTTTGATAAAATGTATTATAACATATTTTAGAATTTTTAACAAGTTTATGGATAAAAAATTGCATTTTAAAAACATCTATTTAGATTTATCCATTTATATGATAAATCATCAATAGATGTTAGGGTAAATTTTTATTTATATAATATCAAACTTTAAAACCTTTGCTTCTTCTAATTCTGTTCCTCTTAAATTTTGACCATTTATCAAAAAATTATCTTGTTCTATTTGATAAAAGGCAAGTTCATTAAATAAATCAATTACCTCTTGTGTTTTACCAATTGAAATAAAACTTTCAATCTCATCATTTTTAGCTCTTAACACTAAAGAAGAAAACATATCCGTAATAAATGATGATGGTAAATTTTTTTGAAAAATAAAGTATCTTATTAATCCATACTCACAAAATTTCTCGTATGTAATATAGCCCTTTACTTGATTATCATCTAATAAAGCTACACCACTTGATATAATATCTTCGTCAATCTCCGTTACTGAACTAATATTTGATAGAAAATTAATAATTTCTTTTTTTAATTCTTCATTTATATTTATTACTTGCAAAATAATCACCATTATATTATACGAATTTTTATCCTAAATATTCTTACTTCTTTTTAAATAAATCAAAGAAGAAACTACGATATTCTACTTCATGATCATCTTCAAAAGAAATATCGAAAAATTCTGGATATAAAAGGGTCCAAAAATTTTTTCCTTTTCCTTCACCAATTGTGATTAAAATTGTATCATAAGAACCTGCTTGAACGAATCTACCATTATAGGATTTTGCCTCATAATTAGATTTTGTTCTTTCAACTACTATTTGGTTATTTAAAAAATGTTGATTTAATTCATCTTCTAATGTTGTTAAATCTAGTTTATCAATTCCATTTTTTTCTAAATACTCCTTGACAAACTCTTTAACTTCTATTTTAACTGCTTGATCGTCTTCATTATTTGAATTCGCAACAATTCTTAAACGTAATTCACTATTTTTAGGATTACAACAAGTTAACAAACATAAATATAAAATAGATATCATCATCTGTAAAACCTTTTTTTTCATAATATCACCAAAAATAGTATTGGTAAATATTGGTTCAATTATACCTTTTTTATAAAATTTTTATTTCTCCTTGTCTAACAATTTTCAAATGATTATCACTCACATCAATAATAGTTGAAGAAATATTGGATGAATTGACATTTTTAACCAATAAATAATCAATCTTATCACCAAATAACTTATCTATTTCTTGATAAGTATTAATCGGATTATCACCACTTATATTGACGCTTGTCGTAGCAAGTGGACCTGTTTTCTCTAAAATATTTAAAGTAATAGCATTATTAGGAATTCTAAAAGCAATGGTATCAATCTTTGATACAACTTGGGAAGAAATAGAATGCTTTTTTTTAAAAATGATTGTTAAAGCACCAGGCCAATATTTTTTCATTATGTTGAAAATGGCTTCACTAGGCATTTCAATATATGGTAAAATGTCTTCAACTTTAGAAGCAAGAATAGCAAGAGGTTTATCAGAACTTCTTTTTTTTAGTTTATATATTTTATTTATTGCTTCTAAATCATCTATCATTGCGCCAATGCCAAAAACAGTATCTGTCGGATATGCAATTACTTTTCCTCTTAATTTTTCTTTTGATATTTGATTATGACTATCTATAAACATTTGAATGATTAACTATTATCGTAAAACGATCCTTTCCATTTAAATCTTGAATTACTTCAACTTTTCCCTTTGGAAAATATTTTTTAGCAAGTGCTAACATTTCTTTTTTCTTAGAATAACTATGTTCAAATAAAATAATATTTTTGTCTCTTAAAATTTTATTGGCTTTTGATAAAATTTCATTATAAAAATACATTCCATCACTACCACCAAAAAGAGCAATGTTGGGTTCATTGTTTTTAACAATATCATCAACATACTCATCATCAGGAATATATGGAGGGTTTGATACTAAAATATCAAATTTTAAGTTTTTTTCAATTAAAGGCTCTAACATATTGCCTTTAATAAATTCAATTTTTGCATTATTTTGCAATGCATTTTCTTTTGCTACTAGTAAAGCATCTTCAGAAATATCAGTAGCAACAATTTTAAATTTTGGTTCCTCTTTCGCTAAAGCAATTGCAATAGCTCCACTTCCTGTTCCAACATCTACTAAATCAACATGTTTTCCATTAAACACATCATCATAAGTTTGCATAACATAACTTACCAATTCCTCTGTTTCTGGTCTTGGAATTAATACTTTGTCATTTACTTTTATTTTGTAACCATAAAAATATGTATATCCAATAATATGTTGAACAGGCAAGTGATGATTTAAATAAAGATATATCGCATGATCATACACATTTTTTAAATCATCGGGAATTTCTTCATTTAGTTTCGCAAAAAAAGTTGCACCATCCATTTTGGATAGTTCTAAAACTAAAAGTTTGATTGCTTCCTTCTCTAAATTTTGTTCTAAAGCTTTTTTCCCCATTATATTTAAATATTTTTGGTATGTCATAGTTTCTCCTTCTAATATAATTTTTTGGCATTCCTTTCAATGAAGTTAAAATGTGATACCAATTCAAATTATAATTATAATCATTACTATCTATTATTATACCATTAGTCGGTAAAATCGACAACCAACTTAAATAATTAATTTTGTCATCTGCTAAAAAATGAGTATGATTCATACAACTTTTTCCAATAAGAGCATATTTTTGACCTTTTTGATAAATATTAGTCATACCATCTAAATTCACATCATTATATCCGATGGGAAGCACTCCTACTATTTCATTTCCAACCCTTATTTGATTATACCCAATTCTATCTTTTTTACTGACTTTAAAAACACTGCATGGAGTTTCAATTAGACTAACTGATCTTTGAAGAGATAAATATGGCTGATGATACCCATAAAGTGCCATTCCAACCCTAACATAATTGCCAACCAATTCTTTATTTAAACTTTTTGTTGCATTTGCGTGAACAATAGAAAAATGACCTATCTTTTGATATTTCTTGAAATTTTCCAATTGTTTTTCATAATATTTCGACTCAAAGACGTCTGAAGAAAAATGAGTATATAATCCTTCCACTAAAATATTTTCATTTGTTTTAAATAGTGTTAAGATTTTTTTCAATTCTTCAACATTTCTAATTCCTTGGCGATTCATTCCTGTATCAACACGTAAATGAATAGTAATTTTATTTTGTATATCTTTCACTTTAATTGCATCAATGATTGAATTCATTGAAAAGGCTACATTATTGGGTGCATTTTGCATTAGTGATATTGGTGTACTCTCTAATATTAATACTCTTTTATCTCTTAATAAATTTTGACATTTTAAATATTCCGAGTATGTTTCAAAAACAAAAAAGTCAATATTAGCTTTTTTTAAAAGTGGTATCATCTTTTTTGTTGATAAACCATAGGCATCACTTTTAACAACTGCCATTATTTTTCTTTTTGTATGAGAAGCAATTATTTTAACATTTTTTTCCACTAAATCTTCATAAATAAAAAGTGGCATTTTTATCACCACTTCTTTATATTCATTATCTTTAATTTTTATGCATCATTATTAACACTTAATTGTTGCTTTTGATAATATGTAATTAGAGCTTCAAACAATCCGTCGAGACGACCTTCCATAATACGATCAAGTTGTTGAACATTATATCCAATTCTATGATCTGTTAAACGATTTTGAGGATAATTATAAGTTCGAATTTTTTCACTGCGATCACCATGACCAATTTTGGCCTGACGTTGTGCTCCTTCTTCTTTTTCTTTTTCTTGAAGCATATGATCATAGAGTCTTGCTCTTAAAACCTTTAAAGCACTAGCTTTATTTTCATGTTGACTCTTACCATCTTGACATGATACAACAATTCCTGTTGGAATATGCGTTACTCTAATAGCTGATTTTGTAGTATTTACACACTGCCCACCCGGTCCCGATGCACAAAATGTATCAATTCTTACATCATTCATATCTAATTCAACCTCAATTTCTTCTGCTTCTGGCATTACAAGCACGGTTGCAGTAGAAGTATGAATCCTTCCAGCTGATTCAGTTGTTGGAACCCTTTGAACACGATGAGAGCCAGATTCATATTTCATCAAAGAATAAACAGAATCTCCACTAATCATAAAACTAATTTGGCTAAATCCTCCCGCCTCACAAGGTAACGAATCTAAAACTTCAACTTTCCATCCTTTAGTTTCAGCATATTTTATATACATTCTAAATAAGTCGCCCGCAAAAATATTTCCTTCATCGCCTCCTGCAGCACCCCTAATTTCAACAATAACATTTTTCTCATCATTAGGATCTTTGGGAAGAAGTAATATTTTTATCTCTTCTTCTAATTGTGGTAATCTCAATTGTGCTTCTTCTAATTCAATTTCAGCCATTTGTTTAATCTCTAAATCTGAATCATTTACCATTTCTTTTAAATCTTCAATGTCTTTTTGAAGTTTAATTAAATCTTCATACTTATTAACAACTTTTTCTAATGACCTTTGCTCTTTTGCAAGTGCAGTCATTTTTTTTATATCTGAAACAATATTTAGGTCAGTAAGTTGTTCGCCTATTTGATTATATCTTTGACGAATTACTTCTAAACGATCTATCATTTTATTATCTCCTTGTTTCTACTCATTAAGTTTTTTTGTTTTAACTGAACGTGACCTTTTTTTAATAATAATTGGCTTCTTCTCTTTTTGTTCACTAAAACGAGAATATGCTCCATAAAAGTGATAATCAATATAGTCAATAGGTCCTTGACGATTTTTAGCTATTGATAGAACCACTTCTTGATATGCTTTTTCTTCTTTTTTACTAGCCTCTCCTTGTTCTTCATCACTACTATTATCCTCAACATCACTTCTACGATATAAGAACATTACTAAATCGGCATCTTGTTCTATACTACCAGATTCACGAAGGTCAGCTAAAACTGGTCTTTTATCATCACGAGTTTCAATTCCCCGAGAAAGTTGTGATAAAGCAAGAATTGGCACGTCTAATTCACGCGCTAATGTTTTTAGTTGCCTTGAAATTTTTGAAACTTCTTCTTGACGATTACCTCTAGAATCTGATAAGGTAATTAGTTGTAAATAGTCAATGATGACAAAATCCAATTGCTCTGCTTGTTTTAATTGACGACATTTAGATCTGATATCCGCAATATTAGTTGAACTACTTTCATCAAAATGAAGATTTAGTCTACTTAAATCTTGCTTTGCAATTGACAACAATAACAATTCATCACTAGCAAGATGACCACTTCTAATATTAGAAAGTTCAAGATTTGCTTGATAACTAAATATTCTCATCATAAGTTGTTCGATACTCATTTCTAGCGAAAATAAAGCAATATGTTTATCCTTATTCATATTTGCAATATTTAAAGCAAGATTAATTGCATAAGAAGATTTACCAACTGATGGTCTTGCAGCTAAAATCATCAAATCGCCTTTTTGAAAACCAAGAGTAGCTTTATTTAAATTAGGATATCCCGTATTAAGACCAGTTAAATCTGACTTATTCCCAACATAACCTTCAATTTGCTCATATACAACTTTAGCAGCCTCAGCAATTGTCATAAAATCTGATGTTCTTCTCTTTTTAATAACTTTTAAAATAATATCCTCAGCTTTATCCAAAATTGCATTAAAATCATATTTTGAAGTCAAAATATCACTTGATAATTCTTGCATATTTGCTAAAATTTTTCTTTCAATAGCTTTTTCTTCCACAATATTAATGTATAAATTAACAGAAGATATTGATGGAATCATATCTAAAAGATCAACCAAATACGTTTTATAATCATCAATGTTAGAAACTTTATCACGAATCAGTTGTTCTGTAACCGACACAGTTTCTATCTTAATTGAGTTATTAAATAAACTCATCATTGCTTTAAAAATAGTAGCATTTTGAGGGTTATAAAAATCATCAGCAGTAAGTTTACCAATCATTTGATTAATCACATTGTTTTCAAGTAAAATACTACCTAAAACATACATCTCCGCATCATTATTATATGGTACCGATTTTGTACGATTTTCCATAATGTTCTCCTTATTGCTCTTCCACAACGAATAGTTTTATCTTTGCTACAACATCCTTATGCAATTGAATTGGTATTTCATATGTTCCAAGTGATGAAATAGAATTTTCTAAATCTAATTTACGCTTATCTAATTTAATATTTAATTGTGAAAAAATTGCATCTACTATTTGCTTCCCACTAACTGAACCAAACAATTTGCCATCTTTTCCTACTCTTACTGCTATTTTCACTTCAGTTTTTTCAATTTTAGTTTTTAAATCATTCATTTCTTGTATTAATTCTGCTTCACGAATAGCAGCTTGGTGTTTTTCATCATCTAAAGCTTTCATATTTTCAGGCGATGCAATAATTGCTGTTTCATTACGGATTAAATTATTTCCATAGCCTGCTGCAACTTCAATCACATCTCCTTTTTTACCTTTACCTTTTAAATCTTTGATTAAAATTATTTTCATGTTTTCCTCCTCTGCCAAATATCCATCAAGTTTTTCCTTTAAAATCGTAATTGTTTCAGCAATTGTTTCATTTTTTCTTTGAGCAGCAGCATTATTCAAATGTCCACCACCACCCATTTTTTCCATAATAATTTGTGAATTAATTTTACCAAGACTTCTTGCACTTAAACCAATTTGATTTTCTGCAATCCGACCAATTGTAATTGCCAATTCAATATCTGATATTGATATAAGTTCATCAGAAATTTTTGCTAAAGTTGACCTTTCAACGATTTCCTCTGGACTAGTATGAGCAATTGCAACCTTTTCTTTATAAATCTCTGTCGTTGAAATTGCCTCTTGTCTTGATATTTTTTCATTTAAATCCTCTTTTAAATATGCTTTGACCACATTCATATCCGCACCATATTTTTTTAGCGTGGATGCAACTTCAAAAGTTGTTGATGAAGCCCGATAAACAAAATTATTTGTATCAACTACAATTCCAAGAAGCATCCAAGTTGCTTCTAATTCTGAAAATTCTACTGGTTCTTTCATAAAGGACATTAATTCAAAAATTAATTCAACACTAGAAGATGCCGATGCTTGTGAATAATAAAACTTAGGATTTTCAATAGCACCAGCCCCTCTTCGATGATGATCAATAATACCTATTTTTTCAAAATGGTTAAAAATGCGTGTATCAATGGCTTGATAAATTGTTTGAAAATCCACAATCATTAAAAGACTTTCGCGATTTGATAAACTTTTCAAATCATCATAAGTAACAAAAGCTTCCATAAAAGCAATATATTCTTTTTTTATTGTCCTAAAAATTTTTTCTACAGTAGAATCAATACTTTTAGGATCATAAATAATAAATGCATTTTTTCCTAGTTTTTTCGCCCATCTATAAATAGCAATTGTTGCCGCAAAGCCATCCGCATCAATATTTTTGTGTCCTAAAACAAAGATATTTGAAGAGTTAATCATAAGATTCGTTAATTCTTCACTTTTTACTCTAATTTCAACTTTTGATTCTTTAACAATTGGATCCGTTTTAGCACCAAAAAATAAAGTTTCACTATTTTTTTTAACAACAACTTGATCTCCACCTCTACTTAAAGCCAATTCAAGTTGAGTTTGCGCATCATCGGATAAATCATTCACATTCACATCATTACAAGCAATTCCCATACTAAGGGTAACCCTAACCACTCTTGAAGTAAATAAAATTTTAATATCATCAAGAATCGTAAAATTGGATTTAATTAATTTTTCCAAATGTTCTTGGTCCGTAATCAAAATATACCTAGTTGAAGTAAGGGCTCTAACAAATACCCCATTTTCATTAGCCCATTTTGCAATAGCACCAATAATCTTTCCTTCATATTCTGCTTTCGTTTGAACATCAAATTCTTGCAATGATTCTTCTAAATTATCAATATTAATATAACCTAAAACTTCAGTTCGATTATAATATTGTGTTTGTAAAAGTTCAAAATTAGTAATATCCGTAAGATACATCACATTATATTTAACTAAATACTCTATATAATATATTTTTCCATAAATATTAGCATTATACGTAACTTTTTGATTATCACTATTTTCATCAATATCTTGCAAAACATCTTGTAATTTAGAATATAATGGTGATGCTAAATCCTTTAAGTAAATGTGTTCTAAAGGACTCATAAAAATAGTTCTCGCATTTTGATTTGCCCACACAATTTTTGAATCACTATCAACAACAATTATCCCAATTGGCAATTTATCAAAAGCTGTTTCTCCTGCTTTTTTTACTTTATAAGTGATTGAATTCCACATCTTAAGTCTATTTTGCAAAGTCATCGATTCTCTTGAATTTTTTATATTTATTGCAATCGAAATTAAAATTGCTAAAGAAACAATAAAAATACCAATAGGAATATATTGTAGATAATTATTAATATCAAGTTTTGATAAAACTGAAATTGAAAAATATGCAGACACCAAAATAATGGATGATAATATGATAATAAAAATTGTTTTTCTTTTTTCCATGTTAATACCTCTTTTGGGCATAATTGATATTTTATTATACCACATTTGCTTTTTTTATTCAACTTTATCAACATTTTTTTTGAATTTTAAATTTTTTACTAAACAAAAAATTCCTAAAAAAAAGAGAAAATAATCTAATTTTCTCTTTTATCTCCTATAAAAAATAAAGCAATAGTTCCAGGACCTGTATGCGAACCAATTACTGTTCCAATATTGTTGATGACAACACGACCATTTAGATTAGGAAATTTAGCCTCTACCATACTTGCAACTTTTTTGGCATCATCTAAACAGGCAGAATGACACATATAACATTTACCACTATAATTATAGCCATCTTGTGCATGTTCTTCCATTCGCTTTACAATTTCAACCATTGTTTTTTCTTTTGTTCTTACTTTTTTTCTTGGTATGAGACGACCTAAATTATCCATATTTAATAAAGGACATATTTTTAGAAGTTGACCAAGGAAAAAACTAGTTGTCGAAATTCGCCCACCTCTTTTATAACTTGTCAAATCCGTTGAAAAAAACCAATGATGCACATTTAATTTGTTTGCCTCAGCCCATTCATAACATGCATCAAAAGTTTTTCCCTCATCTCTTAAATCAGCCAAGTAACTCATTAAAAGTCCATAACCACTTGATGCTCCTAAAGAATCAACTACTTTAATTTTTAAATTGGGATATTTTTCTTCCAAATATCTTTTTGCAAGCATTGCTGAATTATACGAACCCGATATTCCAGATGAAAGTGTCACATGTAAAATATTTTGTCCTTTTTCCAAAAAAGGTTCCCAAAACTTAATATATTGTTCACTATTTACTTGTGAAGTTGTTGGGGTTGCCCCTTTGGCTATTTTATCAAAAAAGACATCAGCAGAAATTGACACGCCTAAATCATCAGGATATTCAATTCCATCAAGAGTATAATGAAAACAAACATATGGAATATTCCTTTTTTCTAAATATTCCTTTTCTAAATCAACAGTTGAACAACATGTAATTACAAAATTATTCATTACAATAAACCCTCCTTTAAAATAAATATTATATACTATGCTTTGTATTACAAATTCAATTATACTCTTAATACTCATTTTTATCAATATATTTTTATTATTTGAACTATCTAATTATTAAAATTAGAAGAGAATTGAATTCTCCTATTTGGAGAATACTTTTTTCAACAAAAAAATAAAAACAACACAATAGTTGTGTTGTTTTATATAACTATTCTCTAACAAATGGTAATAATCCCATATGACGAGCACGTTTAATAGCTATTGCAAGTTCTCTTTGATAAATAGCCTTTGTTCCTGTTATACGACGGGGTAAAATTTTTCCACGATCTGATACAAATCTTTTTAAAAGATCAACATCTTTCCAATCTATTTTCTTTACTTTATTGTCGGTAAAATAACAAGTTTTTTTACGCCTTTTAAAAGTTGCCATATATTTTTCCTCCTAGAATGGTAAGTCATCATCAGAAATATCAAATTGTTTTTTAACTTCATCATATTGATCGGTTTTCTTTGATTCTGATTGATAAAAGTTATTATTCTGTGGTTGTGACATAGGAGTTTGTTGTTGAAAAGGTGTTTGCATATAAGATGTTTCATATGACGAATAATCATTATATCCACCTTGACTAGCATTTTTAGGCTCAAGAAAATGAATATTATCACAAATAACCTCAGTAGCTATTCTATTTGATCCATCTTGGGCCACATATCTCCTTGTTTGAAGTTTTCCTTCCACTCCTATTTGTCCACCTTTTTTGATAAATCGACATAAGTTTTCTGCTTGCTTATTAAAAGCTACACAATTGATAAAATCAGCTTCACGTTCTCCATTAGGAGAAGGAGCTATACGATTTACAGCAATTGAAAATGCTGTAAACGAAACATTATTGGGTGAAGTTCTAAGTTCGGGATCTTTGGTAATTCTTCCTACTAAAATAACACGATTCATCATGTCCCTCCTATTCAGCTACAGTAATGTAACGAATAATATTTTCTTTAATATTAGCTATACGCTCGAATTCTTTAACAGCTTCAGGTGTTGCGGTTACATTCAACAATACATAATAACCTTTTGTTTCACCTTTAATTTCGTAAGCCAATTCTCTCATACCCCATTCTTTGACACTATCTACCGTAGAATTTTTTGTAACAAAAACGGTATTCATTTCCTCAATCAAAGCTTTTCTAGCTTCTTCTTCAACATTGGGGCGAACGATATACATAACTTCGTATTTTTTCATTCTTTGCACCTCCTTTTGGTCTTGCGGCCTTATAATAAAATATAAAGCAAGGCAGAGTACAAACATACTCATGCTTGTTTATTATATCATATTTTTATTATCTTGTAAAGTTATTACTTCTTTTTTCTTTTCACTAAACAGATTTTATTACATTTGAATTATTTCTCTTTATTTAAATACAAATTTTTCAATTGCTCTTGCAACTCCACTATTATTATTCGATTCTGTGATAAAATTAGCTCTTTTTTTAATTTGGAGGTTAGCATTTTTCATTGCAACTTTTATTTTTGCACAACAAAACATAGATAAATCATTTTCTTCATCACCAATAACCATAATTTCATCTGTATCTATATTAAGAATTTGGGTTAAAATTTTTATAGCATTGCCTTTAGAGACATGATTTGGTAAAAATTCTAAAAAATAAGGCGTACTTCTTACAATATTATATCGATTATTCAGTTCTAGAGGTATTTTGGTTTGAATTTCATCAATGGTTTTCTCTTCATCCGCTAAGATAATTTTATTGGCGTAATCCATTTTTTTTAATTCAACAATTGTTCTTTTTTCAAAGTGAACTTGATTAAAAATTTTTAAATTAGCAATTTTTAAATCTTGGTTTAAACTGAAAATTTGATCTTGACAATACAAATAAATATCACCATTATATTTGTCTAAAAAATTAATAATTTCACAAATATCTTGATTAGATAACCTCTGCTCATAAATTATTTCACTATTATCGCCAATTAATATACAACCGCCATTATAAGTGATAACATAATCGGTATTATGGTTTAAATCTAATTGTTGTAAAATCTCTTTCACTCTAAAATAAGGTCTTCCACTAGCAATTATTATTTTTATACCATATGTTTTAGCTTTTTGAATTGCTATTTTATTATCTTGACTAATTTCTTTATTATCATCTAATAACGTTCCATCTAAATCTATTGCAATTAGTTTTATCATTGTAATACCTCTATTTTATATATTGTATTTTAAATTTTGAATTTTCCTGATTCTTCTATTTTTAAGAATGATATTTTTCAATAATTTTGCCAACCATTTTTAAACCTTCTTGATACCCTCTTCCCAATAACTTACCTTGTTCTTCTTTGGACATTTTAAAATTTAAAATTTTTGAACCATTGGTGTTTATTTTTATTAAATTCATATTTGAGGGAAGATTTTTTAATTCTTTTTGTAAGATTTGAAAACCAATTACTAAATCATCATCTTGATATTGAAAAGCATTATACGGAAAATTATTACATAGACCACCATCTAATACATAATCATTTATTAATTTAAGTGGTTTAAAATATCCTGGGTAACTAGCACTCATTATAATTGCTTTAGATACAGGAAAAAGATTAGGACTGATTTGATATATTGGTAAATCATCGGGAAAAATAATTTGCCTATATTTTTGAGCATTTGTACCTATCACTTTTAATTTGTAATCATTTTCTAATCTTAAATTATTAAAAGTATAAATTCCTTTTATTCTTAATAAATAATCTATTTCTTCTTCAAGATGAACAGTAGAATATAAACCTTTATCACTTATGAGATTTTTTATTTTATTAGGTTCACTTTTGACTAAGGTTTTAAAATCTAGATTGTTTATTATATAAAGCATTTCTTGTCCATTATAGCCTGCTGCTACTAAACCTGCAATAATTGCACCAACACTAGTTCCTGCAGCTTTTTTACATATAAACCCATTTTCTTCAAGTGCAATAAGGGCACCAATATAAGCAATCCCCTTCATTCCACCACCTTGAAAAATTCCAATATATTCCATTGAATCACCAATAAATTATATGATTCAATCTTTCCTTTAATTAAAAAGATATTAACTTTATTGTTAATATCATCTTAATCTTATTTATAATAGACATTGTGCAAAACCATATTAGCAACTTCTTCATTCGCTAAATATTTGATAATAGCAAAAGCAAAATCAAATGTTGTTCCCGCAGCCTTTGATGTAATAATATGATCACTTACAACAACTCTTTCATTTTCTTTATAAATACCATCAATATTTGTTTCACAACTAGGAAAACATACGTATTCTTTACCTTTCAATATTCCTACTGCATCTAAAATTAATGGAGCTGCACAAATCGCAGCAATCAATTTTTGTTTTTGATAAAATAATTTGATACAATGTTTAGTAATATTTGAATTTAAATGTGTTTCAAAGACAGCTTTGCCACCTGGTATGATTAAAAAAGCATACTTATCTAAATCAATTTCATCAATTAAATAATCTGCTTGTAATTTCACACCTGACTGAGTAATTAGATTATAATCTTCCGTTATGCTAACTAAATCAATTTCTATTTTGGCTCTTCTTAGCATATCAATGGTAATTAGAGCTTCCACATCTTCAAAATAATTAGCTAATAAAATAAGTCCTTTCATCATCTTTCCTTTCTATTTTTTAGTTTTTAAAAAATATATTTGATTTCCCTTTTTAATAAACCTTTCTTCATACTCTGTTGAAATAATAGTTTCATCCACACTTCGATGATGAAGGTCCAAACTTAAATCTAAAAAATTCCATTGTTCTTGATTAAAAGAAATGAGACTATATTCAAAGAAAGTTTGATTATCCGTCTTCATTTCCAAATCACCATTTAAAATACTCTCATATTTTTTTAAAAAGTTCTTATGCGTTAATCTTCTTTTTTCATGACGATTTTTAGGCCAAGGATCGCTGAAATTTAAATAAATTTTTTGAATTTCCTTTTGATCAAAGAATTCAAGAATTTTTGTTGCATCTTCATTAATTAATTTAATATTAGATAAGCGTGATAAAGATATTTTTTCAACTGCTTGCACAATGACACTATCAAATTTTTCTAAACCAATATAATTAATATTAGGATTATGATTAGCATGTTCTAATAAAAATTTTCCCTTACCCATTCCAATTTCCAAATAGATAGGATTATGATTATTAAATAGTTCTTGCCATTTTCCCCTATAATCTTGGGGATTTTTAATTACCAAATCTAAATGATTATCAATTCTACTTTGAGCATTTTTGACATTCCTTCTACGCATCAATTTCACCCAAAGACAAAATGGCATCAATATAAATTAAAATACCCTTTAATAAACTTTCAATTGCAAGATATTCATCTTTTTGATGTGCCAGTTCTACCTCCCCTGGAAACCCCATTCCGTAAGCGACTCCTTTATCTAAGATTCCTGCATATGTTCCACCACCTACTGTAAATGGTTTGTTAGTAGTATCACCAGTATTTTTTACATATGCCTCATATAATTGTTTTACAAGTTCATCATTAGGACTGATATAATGCGGTTCCTTATACGTTTTGTTAGCAATAAAAAGATGATATTTTACAAGTAATTCGTTAAATACTTTATTAAAACGATTGATATCATAACGAACTGGAAATCTACTATCTAAAGTTACTCTGATACGATTACGAGAAATTTCCATTATACCAACATTGACTGTAATTGGTCCCATTTCAAAATCATCATAATCTAAATTCATTTTTTTCAAATAGGGATCATGATAAAAGTATGTTGCTAAAAAATCAATCAATGGATGTTTTGAATAATTTTTTAAGAAATTACACATATGAAGCCCTGCATTGATGCCCTTTTCTGGTTCCATCGCATGAGCAGCAACTCCCTCAATGATATATTTGTCATCTTTAACAAAACCTTTTAGAGAATGATTAGAAAGATACTCATTAAACTCTTTTTCTAAATTCACTTTGAGAACTGCTTCAACTTCATCCATCACAACATTATAACGATTGCCACCTGTAATTGATTCTACCACATCATCATCAAAATCTTTTGTTGAAAGATCAAAAGACATTCGTCCTTTTTCACCATAGACAAGTGGAAAACTACAATCTGGAGCAAAACCGATGGAAGGCATCGGATATTTTTTTAAATAATGTTCAATTCCACGCCAATTTGTTTCTTCATCTGTTCCTAAAATTATTTTTATTTCTTTTTTTAATTTAATATTAGCATCTTTAATAAATTTTAAAGCATAATAACTGGCAATTGTGGGACCTTTATCATCGGTTGCACCTCTAGCATAAATTTTGCCATCTACTATTCTTGCCTCATATGGTGGATAAGTCCACTTATTTCCTGCAGGAACTACATCTAAATGGCATAAAATACCGACTGATTCTTTTGAATCTGAAGTTTTATAACTAATTTCCCCCGCATACCCTTCATCATTTATGATATTAAAACCATCTTTTTGAGCAAGTTCTAACATATATGTCAATGCATCATTAATATTTTTTCCAAATGGCATATTCGGTGCTGCAGAATCATAATCTAAAACACTTGGTATTCTCAATAATTCCTGAAAAGTTTTAATAATCTTCTCTTGATTATCATAAACAATCTTTTTAAAATTCATATAATTATATTCCTTTCGTATAAATCTCATTTTTATTGTCCATAATAAACTGAATAGGAGGTATATTATGGATATTAGTATTAGAAAAGCAGTTATTGATAATTTAAAAAATGCAACAACCGATGAAGTCTTTAAAACTATTGAAGATGCAACAACTACTAAAGAGGAAAAAGTATTACCAGGTCTTGGAGTTTTATTTGAAGTACTTTGGAAATCTTCAGATGCATCTTTTAAAGAAACACTTGCTACAAAAGTAACCCAAAACTTAAATTAATAACGAACAGAAGTCATTGTTTTATTATAATAATGACTTTTATTCTTTTATTTGGTCCGCAAATTCTTGCGAAGAACACTTGATAGTATTTCCTGTAATCATTACACCAATTCCTTGATTTTTAATACTTTCTAAATTGACTAAGTCTACATCTTTAACAATGACACTCACTCTTGATAAATTTTTAGTTACTGAGATAATATTATCATCTCCACCAAAATAATCTAAATACCGAATTGTCGAATTATTTTTACTTTTACTTACACGTTTTTTCTGTTTTAATAATAATTTTATAAAGCATACAACAACTAAAGCAAAAATTGGAATAAAACAACAACCGAATACAATAAAAAATACTAATCTCATTTGAGGATCGGAAACTAAATCTAAAGATATCATCATACAATCTTCCTTTCATTATATTTATATTATACGCTATTTTACCAATTTTTGCAAGTAACATGTGATTTATAGGTAATAAAACAAAACATTTCAAAATCTTTTTCATACTATACATTGAAAGTGAGGTGCAAATATGGCTTGTTTTGGAAATGGAGTAACTACAACTAGTACTAGTACTAACATAAGCAATGCCAATAATGGTACAATTGCGCAATTATTAAAAAGAATTGATCAATTACAAAAAGAAGCGATTATCGCTAACGCTACAAATCAATGCGATAACTGCATGATTTCATCCATGTTTAATACTAAACCAATTGCAATATATATTTGTTGCAATGGCACAAGATTTGAAGCAGCAGTAGGAACTACCGGTGAAACTGCTAACTTATTTAGAGTTGAAGAAGTTAGAAATGATGAAACGGTTGTTTTAAGATTACTTACTGAAGATGATGCTACTGGTGAAATAACTTGTACAACTTATACTATTGTAGTTAGAATCTCTTGTATTGGGGTTGTTCAATGTTTTGATCCTATTAACTGTGACACTCTTTGTTCACAATTAATTTAGATTGACAAAAACGTACCAGTAGTATAAGACTACTACTGGTACTACCCTTAGCCATATTCCTTATTTTTCAAGACTGCTGGAAACAGCAGTTTTCTTCATTAAACTTATTTTAAAAAGCACTTTTATAAGTGCTTTCTATCTTATTTTATTTTTATCCAAGAGCTATATCTAAAACCATCATTAAAATAAAACCAATCATTACACCAATTGTACCAAATTTATCTTTCTTTGATGTTTTGCCCGATGGAATCAGTTCTTCTGCCACAACATATATCATAGCTCCTGCTGCAAACCCTAATACAAATGGTAAAATTGGTTTAATGAATGTTACCAAAATGGCACCTATTACAGCACTAATAGGTTCAACCATACCACTTGCTTGACCGTAAAAAAAAGCTTTTTTTCTTGAAATTCCCTCACTTCTTAACGGAACACTCACAGCCATTCCTTCAGGAAAATTCTGTAAACCAATACCAATTGCAAGAATCCATGCTGAAGCAAGCGATGCACCTTCAAGACCCGTGGCAATCGTTCCAAATGCTACTCCAATAGCTAATCCTTCAGGAATATTGTGCAAAGTAATCGCTAATACAAGCAAAATTTTTCGACTCCAAGATGAACTTATTCCTTCAGGTGTTTCTTTATTTATATGCATATGTGGAATAAAAACATCAATTAAAAAGATTAATAACCCACCAAACAAAACACCAAGTCCGATTACCAAATAACTAATTTGATTCATCTCATCAGCTAATTCAATTCCAGGAAGAATTAAACTAAAAAACGATGCTGCAATCATTACACCTGCTCCAAAACCAAACATCAATGACATAATTTTATTTGAAACTTTCTTAAACAAAAAGACCATTGATGCACCCAAAGCAGTAACAAACCAAGTGAATAAAGTTGCGTAAAATGCTATTTTGACATAATAAAAATCCATACTACACCTCCTATGATATAATATGGATTCTCGATTATAATTGTTTGTATTTTTGGACTATTTACTAAATATTTTTTTTATCGCATTTTCAATTGGTAAAAAGATAAAAAGAATAATAGCAAGTGTTATCGTTCCATTAATTAAAGTTGCTGGAATGCTTAAAAAACCAATCCCAACAGAATAGGAAAAACTACTTCCCCCAAGAGTTGCTTGTTTTAAAACCTTATAAATAAATTCACCAAAAATATTTATAACAATTGCTATCGAAGTTGCAAGGCTTGCAACTTTTAACTGATTTGGCATCTTTCTTGATAAAATTCCTACTAAAATAAGAAAAACTCCATTAATAATACTGAATACATAACTAGGCCAATCAATTGATTTTTCACCTATATCATTAATTTTTAATAGACCACCATTTTTAATTGCTACAATCATTAAACCAATACCAACTAACAATAAAATGCTACCTAATATGAATAATATCATATTTGCTCTATTATTTTCTTTTTTTATTAATCTATTATAAATAAAGCCAACAATGCATCCCATTAACAATTTTAAGACAATTGTTCTTGTGATTGACCAAATATCATACCCTGCAAAAATATCATATAATCCCATTCCAATTGCACCAGAAATTCCTCCAATAGGTCCACCAAAAAGTAAAGCTGAAATAATAACAATAAGATTACCGAAATGAATCATTGGCTTACCAAGAGGAGATGGAATGGGAATAGAAAACATTACTGCAACATAGCAAAGAGCACTAAGTATACCTATTAATGCTATTTTGATAATCACTCTTTGATTAGAATTCATTTTTTTAAAACTATCACTTAACATTTCATCATCTCCACCATACTATTTTATAATATATTATACGCTTTTTTTTAATTTATGCTCAAAAAATACTTATAAATTATATTGTGATTTTCTTCGTTATTTTTCTAAATCATTAATATCTTTCACTAAAGCCCGATAAAAAGCATCACCTAATTGTAAATATCCTTCCATATTAGGGTGAACACCATTGGTTCCAATTCTTTCAGTTATCTTTGATCTACTATTTACTGGCTTTTCAATACTTGGCATATTATATTCACTATCAAATTGTGCCTTGCAATCTACATATCGACAATAAGTTTTATACTCTTCTTGATTTACGAAATTTTCTAAACATTTATTATAATTAAAAGCCGTAGAAATCGTACCAAAGGTATCACTATATGGACCATTTGCTCCATAATTTGCAGCAATCCCACCATTTACAGAACAAATAGGAATACCTAAAAAAGTGATATGAGCATTAGGAAAAGCTTGATGAATTTTATGAATCAAAATTTTGGCATAATCTAAATGACGATTAAATTCTTGATCATATGGACGATATAAACCATTCCATGTCAATAAAATATATACTAAATCAATTTTATCAACTTCTTGTTTTTTAGCATATTCTTTAAAATCAATCTCTTTGGTTTCATTATGCCAAAAAGGATTACCTATTTCAAAAGTAAAATCATCAATAAAGATTGAATCGTGATGAATTCCACCATAAAGATGAATAAATTCTTTTTCAACTAGAGGACTAGGAGAATAATTATTATTTCCGCGTTTAAATTTCAGTCTCTTCTTTTCTATACTTTCCAAAACCCATTCTAAATTACCAGATGTCCAAGTACTATGCTGATCATTTTCATCAAGATGATGGTTTTGAACGCGAACCCAAATAGGAGATTTCGTACTTACTAAATCATTTGTACAAAATGATTTCCAAGTCCAAGAACCATATCCCTCATAACCAACGATACTGCCATCTATTTCTTTTTTACAACTACCTATCATATAAAGACTATCATGAAAACCGTTTCCTAAAGGATACCCACCAGTTTTTGCAAATCTCCGATAACCTTCGCTTGGCCAAACACCATTAAATGTTAAACTATCGCCAATACATAAAACATTTAATCTCTCCTTAGGTTGATGTGGTTGTTGAACATGTAAAATAGTTGTTCCTTCATCTATGATTTGATGATTGTTATCTAATAAAGTAATTGTTAATGGATAGTCACCAACATCTTGTGACTTAGGAGTAAAGGTATAATATCTAGGATAAGGATGACCTTTTTCACACCGAATTAAGATATAATATTCATAAGGATTATTTAAACAAATCACTCCTCGATAAAATAATTCAAATGTGTCATCAACAACTAAATCATACTCATTTGCTAAAAAGATATATTTCATTATTTTCCCTCCAAAATCATTTCAATATATTCAACTTCTAAAATCAATTTATTTTTTATTGTTTCATTTGTAATTTTATTTAATTCTGTTTTGACTAGACTGATATCTATTAAATCACTATACAAAAGATTGTAGAGTTTGATTAATTCTTTACTATTTGACATTATTGATGTATATTGATAATAATTGGTTATTCTATCTAGCATAGATTGAGCATATTTTTTTCTGATAGTATGGGAATCATCATAAATTGTTGCATTATACTCTCTTTCTAACATCATAAAACCACTCATAATTTCTTCTGAAGAAAAAATATTTTTACAAGAAAATTCATTAAAACCAATTTGTACATATTTAGAAATCAGTTCTATTTGCTCACTTATTGTAATCACATTACCACCTGAATTATCTGGAGAAATACCAATCACAATATTGGCATCACCATTTACAGTTTCAATAAAAGATTCTATTCTTGATAAAACATAAGCATTTGACCCACTATAAATCATTGGATCTAAATTATCCACATAGCCTTCTTTTATCCATGTCCCAAAATCTTGGGCATATGTTTGTATTGCTCCTGATAAACTAGACATCACGGCTGCACTAATCATCATATTAGGATTAGCCTCTTTTATTGCTTGACTCATCATTTTTACCATATTTGTTACATTATCAACTTTAAACGTTTGCCACTTATCTCTAATCTCATCACTAGTTAAAATTAAGTCTTTAATATTACCTTCTACTTGATAGTTTTCTTTGAATAAACGCATTGCTGATTCTGTATAACCAAAATCATCAATTAAACTACTATCAGTAATATTACCACTAAAAGTATACAAATTGCTTGCTGGATACCTAACAAAATCATACTCAATACCATCTAAATCATAATTGGTTGCAAGTTCTTGATATACATTTACTAACAATTCTTGAACCTCAGGATTCGTAATATCATAAAAATAAATGTTTCCACTATTATTTTTACCCTGATAATCCAAAGAAACATATTTACTAGGGCTATGATTTGGTAAATAACCATCACCACATACAAAGGTATTACTCCAAGCAACAACTCTAAGATTCCTATTATGAGCCTCGCTAATGAAACATTCTAAATAATCATTATAACCATCATACACAAAATGATTTGCTTTTAATTGTGTTAAATATTTGGATGGATAAATGGTTCCACCATTAAAATTTGTATTGATATAAATTGTGTTAAACCCCATTGCTTTTACTTGATTTAAAAAAAGACATACTTCATTTTTATTATTTTCAGGATATCCTGTTGCTCTCATTGGATAATGCCAAAAAGCTTTAACTTCTAAAAATTTGGTTTCAATAACACCAAAATGGAGTTTGGCTAAATTGTTTTTTATCTGAGTTACCATTTGATCATCATACTGCACAAGAATAGTCGCAAAATCGTCTAATACTTGATTATATATGGAAAATAATGTTTGATAATCTATTGCTAATAAAGTATTGTAGGCCTTTATTAATTTTTCTTTTGCCAAAAAAATACTTTCTCTCAAAGAAATTAAACTATTTATTACTGCACTTCGATATACATATACTTTTTTCTCCATTTGATTATATACCATATAATCACCAATTTGAATATTTTTTTGAAGTAAAGTTGATGCAGTACCATGTCCTGATAAAATCATTCCATTAGCTGGTAAATCAACCAAAGTGTTAGATTCAACTACAAATCCATCTTGGTCAATTGCAATCTCATGTCCATATGAATTACACTTACGATAATTTGATGAATCATAGGCATGTAGTTCATTAGTTCCTCTGTAACCACCATAGATGATATTATCAATTGTAATTATATGGTTTTCTTGAAGATTAAACCCTTCAAGAATTTCCGTAATATCAAGAGGATCATTTAAACTGAAATCATTAACATAACTTGTATAATTTGATGTTTTTATCTCAATATACATCAGATATTCCTCTTCATATATTTTTATAATCTCTCCATTATTTAATTCAATATAAAAAATAATATCAATTATTGACGATTTTTCAAATGATGTTGAAATAGAAAGGGAAAAAGAATTATTTGTATCTAATTCATAGTTAACTCTTTCATCATCAATATCAACAAATAAATTTTGAATTTGCTCATTAGAACGATTTTCTATTATCCCATCTAATAGTAAAACATGTTCTATATTTGAGAAAACCGGATGAACTACTTCAACATCAATATTATTTTTTTCATAAATTGCTACAATTGTAGTGTCTTGCTTTACTCCTATTACATTTTGATTCCAACCAACAAAAGTATACCCTTCTATTATTGGGGCCTCTGGATATACAAAAGGACTCATATAATTTACCGTTATCTTTCCAATAATATTTTCATCAAAACCAATAAAAGTAACACTAAATTGCTTTATATTATAGTAAGCAATTATCTCTATATTTTTTGTAGCATACTCTTCGTTTGAACTCCATGATACAAAATTATACCCTTCTATTACCAAAGGATTAGGATATATAATCACATCTAAATACGCATATTCTTTTTCATCAATTACCTCACCAAATTGCGTTTGAAACGTTACATGGTAAACTTTTTTCTCATATTTGGCCGTAATTATAAAATCACTTTTAGCATATGCAATATCATAATCCCAACCAATAAACGTATAGCCTTCTATCACGGGAGCTTCTGGATATATAATTTTTTCATCATGAACAACCTTCTTGATTGCAATAAGATCACCAAATTGCGTTTGAAAACTTATCATATGGGTTACTTCTTGATAAAGGGCTATAATAGTTACGTTTTCACAAACATATTGAATGTCTTGATCCCACTTCATAAAATGATAGCCTTCAAGGGAAGGAGGATTAGGGTATGTAATCATATCATGATAATATACCTCCTTTGATTGAATTACCTCACCAAACTGAGTTTTAAATTCTACAGTATAAACCTTTTTTTCATAAACTGCTTTAATCATAAGATTATCAGTAACCTTTTCAATATCTTGATTCCATCCTATAAAAGTATAGCCTTTCACTTCTGTTGGTTGGGGATATATCAATTTTTCATTTTTTTGATAAGTTTGTTCTAAAATAATTGCATCATCTAAACCTATAAATTTAACATTAAAAGTTTGATTATTGTCACAACTACAAAGAAAAAATAAAAATCCTAAAAACACAATACTAATTAATTTTTTCATCTTTCTCATATTCCTTAAAAAATTTTATTGTTTTGTCAATTGTATCATCAAAGTCAGTTAAACTCAATCCTAATATATCTTTTAATTTACGATTATCATAATTATAATTTTCATTAATTGTTTTTAAAACAAATTTTGATAAATAAGGCACAAAAGGAATGCAAAGATAGGCTACAAAAAGAGGTATTTTCCATATTCGCTTCTTTCTTCCTAAATGTTTATTAACTATTTGATAAAACTCATAAATTGTTACGGGAAAACCTGTTAATAAAAAATCTCCATCAATTTTTTTATCTATCACAATTTCTGTTGCTTTTACTACATCATCAACATCAATAAAGTTATAGCCTCCTTTTACCCCAAACTGCATTTTTCTATCCAGAATATCTTTAACAACTTTACCAATGGATGAGGGCTTATAATCATTTTTTCCTATAACCGCAGATGGATATAAAATATTTATCTTAATATTTGGATATAACCGTCTCATTTTTAGAACATATGATGTAGCAAGGGCTTTTGTATGACTATAATTATCACTAAATTTATCAGCAAAAATTTCCTCTGGTTCCACAACTTTTTCATCGTTTTTTTTGTATATACAATCTACCGAGCTAAAATAAATAAATCTTTCAATATTTTTATTCATACATATATCAACCATTTTTTTCGTCAATTCATAATTTATTTTATATGTTTCATCCATTTTATTATTCTTAATATCAATCACTCCAGCAAGATGAATAACAATGTCATTTTCTCTAATATGATTATCCAAGAAACTATCATCAAAAATATCACCGACAATAAATTTAGCATGGAGACCCTCAATCGCTCGATCCATTCTTCTAGTTAAAATGATCACTTCTTTATGATTTTGAATTAAGCTTCTTGCTAAATTATTTCCAATATGTCCTGTTGCCCCTGTAATTACATATGCCATTTTTTTCTCCTACTTTTTAATTTTTACTGTATAATCAATCACCATTACATCATTTTGATCTTCTAATTTTATTTGATAATTTATGATTGATGATTTAATTTTATCTATTTTTATTAATCCTTCTTCATCAATGGATTCATCATAATTGATTAATGAGATTTTAACATCACTAAATTCTTTCAAAATTTGATATTCAACATCAACGAACTCCATAAAATAGTCCCATAAATGATTACTTCTTAGTGTCATTGGACAAGGTTTACCACTAAAAAAATGATGAGGTTTAACTCTATCAATCCCTAATTGATTATCAATGAGAAGGTGAGCAACTAATTTAGCACATCGATGCCAAGTTCTTATTAAATCAGATCCTTCATTGACCATTGTTTCAATGCCAATACTATTCAAGTTACCTCCTCGATTTGCGATGAATCCATAAGTAGCATTATAATAGGTAGGTCCTATATAATATTTACCATTTATTAGGTCCACTCTAATTCCTGCATCATTTATTTTGATATTACTTGTTTGATATCTTTGACCTTCATATGCATTAGAGGGTGCAACTTTTGATTGTTTGATATAATCTGATGCATACACTAACTTATCTTCATCTTTTTCAAAGGTAATGATAGGAATCCTAATTTCACTTTTTTGACCATTTATCATATAAAAATCATCTAAAATATCAATGTTTGGATAAGGATCAGTTCCTTCAACCCCTGTATCAACAAGTTTAAATGGTACAATTAAACCATCTCCAGCATGATAAGCTATTTCATTATCAGGAATTTGATGATAAATCTTTTTACTTCCAACAGAATAGTGCCAACTTGTACCATCACCACCATTTCGAACATATTGTGCATGAGCATATTCATCAGCACTTTTTGCAACAGAAGCTGTATCATGAATGACAATATATTCTATACTTTTTTTAAAAATTCCCGGACGATTATTATGATTGCTTTCTTGATTAGAAGGAGCAAAATAATCTGTAACTTCATGTCTTCCAAACCAAAATTTGGAAATACTTTTAATAAGCGATACCTCATAATTGTATTGGTATCCATATACCTTAATCTTTGTGAAAGACAATTGTTTTTCTGATGCTTGGTCTAAAAGTTGTTTTAATTTTTCTAGTTTGTTCACAATTACACCTACTTCATAGATTTATTATTTATTTTAATTATACTATTAATATTTAAAAAAAGAAAGAAAAATGAAGTTTAAAAATTCTTATTTCAAATTTCAACAATATTTTTTTATTTTATGCTATAATATCACAAAATAAAATGTAAATAGAATAAGGAGTTAGTGATGAACCCAACTATTATTGGAATTGCAGGAGGAACTGCATCAGGAAAAACAACAATTGCTAAAAGATTATATGATGAAGCATTAAAAAATGGCTCTGTTTCCTTACTTAAAATTGATGATTATTATTATAACAAAGATAAGATTCCTCTTAGCAATAATGGTAAACGAAATTATGATCATCCAGATTCTTATGATTCATCTTTAATTCTTGAACACCTACAAAATCTTAAAAAGGGAATTGCCATAAATAAACCTCTATATGATTTTGTTACTCAATCAAGAAAAACAACAACAGAAAAAATTTATCCTTCTAATGTAATCATTGTTGAGGGAATTATGGCATTTGCTATAGACAAACTCCTAAATTTATATGACATTAAAATTTTTGTTGATACACCTGATGATATCCGCTTTATCCGTCGTCTCCAAAGAGATATGACCATTCGAGGACGAATCCTTGACTCAGTAGTATGTCAATATTTAGAATCTGTAAGACCAATGCATCATGCTTTTGTTGAACCATCTAAAAAATATGCTGATATCATCATACCTGAGGGTGGTTATAATGATGTTGCCTTTGATATTTTAATGAGTAAAATTGAAAAATTGCAAAAATAAAAGATTATGGTAATCCATAACCTTTTATTTTTTTAGTTTCAAAATACCCCATATGATTAAAGCAATACTTGCTATAACAAAAACAACCGCTAAACTCCAAACTAAAATAGCATTAGAAACAATACTAGAAATAAAAAACCACGTACCTACTGTTATTAAAGTAACATTTAAAAAAACTTTATAAACCGGATATTTTGTGGTTGTTGATCCTCTGTAATAATACGCTCTAAAAGATTCTACAACACCTCGAATCCAAAAAGCAAGACCAAGAATTTGAACACCTTCTGTAATAATTGTCATATTTAATACATCTGATAATATACAAGTAACTGCTATGATTGTTAGGACAATCATCTCAATTAAAGTAAGAATTAATACTACACCACTTGACTTTTTAGCAACCTTTACTAATAAATAATAATATACATATATTAATAAAATAACTCCTATTACAATTAATAAAATAGTATTTCCAACGTCTGTTACTTTAGGAATCATTATAATACCTAATGCCATTGAAATACCAGCAAGAATAAAAGCTATGATTGCTCTAAATAAATTTTTCTTCATTTTATCACCTCAATTTTATTATAAACATTTTTTTAATCTTTAAACTGATATTGGTATAAATTTGCATAAACACCATTTTTTTTAATTAATTCATTGTGATTTCCTTGTTCAATAATTCCATTTTTATCTATAACAATAATATTATCAGCATTTTTAACAGTGGATAAACGATGAGCAACTACTAAAGTTGTTCTTCCAATACTCAAATTTTCTAAAGCTTTTTGAATTTGCATTTCCGTTACATTATCTAAAGCACTAGTTGCTTCATCTAATATCAAAATTGGCGGATTTTTAAGAAAAGCTCTTGCAATAGATATTCGTTGTTTTTGACCACCTGAAAGTTTTACTCCTCTTTCCCCAACATACGTATCTAATCCATCGGGAAGTTCTTGAATATATTCCCAAATATTGGCTTTTATTGCAGCATCAATAATCTCATCCTCACTTGCATCAATTTTACCATAAGCAATATTTTCTCTAATGGTTCCTGCAAACAAATAAACATCTTGTTGAACAATCCCAATATTTTTTCTTAAAGAAAATCGACTATACTTTTTAATATCGATATGATCTATTTCGATTTGACCACTATTGATTTCATAAAATCTTGGCAAAAGATGACAAATGGTTGTTTTTCCTCCCCCTGATGGTCCTACTAAAGCCACAGTTGTACCTTTATTTATTTTAAAAGTTAGATGTGATAATACCAAACTATCATAACAATCCGATTCATTATTTACATAACTAAAACTAACATCATTAAAACTTATTTCTTCTTTAATATCATCTAAATCTATTGCATCAAGATTATCTTCTTCCTTTTTATAATTTAAGACTTCCATAAATCTTGCAAAACCAGTCATGCCACTTTGAATTTGTTCAAAGATTGAAATAATTGTTCTAATTGGCATAATAATATTATTAATATATAAAATTAAAGCGGTAAATTCAGCTCCATCAATATAATTTTTAGAATAGAAAATACCACCAGAAACTAAAGCAAGTAAATATAAAAAATCTGTAAAAAAGGTCATACCAGATCCAAAAATACCCATTTGTTTATATGCACTTGATCTTGCTTTTTTAAAATTTTCATTTCGTCTAGCAAATTTCTCGTTTTCATATTTTTCAGTTACATAAGCTTTTGATACTCTAATTCCTGATACACTACTTTCTACCTGAGCATTGATTTTACCGGTCTCTTCACGCATCTTAGTAAAGGCATTGCGCATTCCTTTTCTTGTAAAAACAGCATAAAAAATTATAAAGGGAACAACTGAAAAAATAATTAGTGTTAACCAAGGATCAACCGAAAGAATCATCAAAATACAAGAACCTATTAAAGTTATTGTTGCAATAAAAATATCCTCTGGACCATGGTGTGCAAGTTCTGAAATATCCATTAAATCATTAATTAATCTTGACATAATTGTGCCCGTTTTATGATCATCGAAATAGGCAAAGGGAAGTTTTTGAAGATGTTCAAACATCTCCTTTCTCATATCGCCTTGAATTCTGACACCAACAATATGACCCCAATATTGAATAATAAAATTTAAAATAGCTTTTATGATATAAATAAAAAATAAAAGTCCTCCCAAAGCTAAAATTAAATTTATTTTTTCTTTTTGTCCTGCTAACTCCTCAATAATATATTTTGCAATGAGAGGATACACTAAATTACATATGGATAGCAATAATGCACAAAGCAAGTCAAATAAAAATAATTTCATATGGGGTTTATAATAAGAACAAAATTTTTTAAACATACATTTCTCCTCGTATTTACTAATTATCTTACTATTCTACTTTATGATTTATATGTATTATACCATATTATGGAAAAAACTGTGCAAAATAGCACAGTTTAATTATTGAATTATTATCATAAAAAACATTGCAGAGAACTAATATCTTTTATAAAGAGTTGTTAAAAAAGCAATGTATAAGGCTAATTCACTCGATAAATATTTTTTTTCAATTCGATAAGTCCAATTCCCATTGATTGTCGAAGGAGTATTTATTCTTGATTCAATACCAAATCCTAAATAATCTTGAATCGGTATTATTACCAAATCACTAACACTTCCAAGAGCGACTCTTATCATTTGATCACAAATTTTATCATCATTTTCAAGCATTATATATTCTCTTACCAAATGTTTCTTTTCTTGAGTTAAAGAATGAAACCAAGCACGAAGCGGCATATTATCATGTGTTCCTGTATAAACAACACAATTTTTAATATAATTATGAGGCAAATACATATTGTCTTTATCATCGTCAAAAGCAAATTCTAATACTTTCATTCCTGGAAAACCAGTTTTTCTTAATAATTGAAAAACATTTTTTGTCAAAAATCCTAAGTCTTCCGCAATAATCCTAATATTTGGTATTTCTTCTTTTATTGCTTTAAAAAGGGAATAACCAGGTCCTTTTTCCCATTTACCATTTTTAGCAGTTTTATCTCCTGATGGAATCGCATAATACGATTCAAAACCTCTAAAATGATCGATTCTAATGACATCATATAATTGGGTTGCTTTTTTAATTCTATTCGTCCACCATTTATAATGGTCAGTCTTCATTATCTTATAATTGTATAACGGATTACCCCATAGTTGTCCTTCTTCACAAAAAGCATCAGGTGGACAACCAGCAACTTTAATTAATTTTAATTCTTTATCTAATTGAAAAAGTTTCGTGTTTGCCCAAACATCACAACTATCTAAAGCAACATAAATGGGCACATCTCCAATAATTTCTATTCCACATTGGTGAGCATAATTTTTCAAAGCTTGCCATTGTTTATCAAATTCATATTGAACAAACATCCAAAAATGAACATCATCTTGATGATTTATATAATACTTCTCTAATATTTTTTGATTATAATAACGATATTGAGGTTTCCAATATTGCCACGATACATCATTATGATAAGATTTTATACTCATAAATAGAGCATAGTCATTTAGCCAAGTTTTATTTTCATAAATATAATTATCCAAAGAAATTTTGTTCTTTGGATAATTTTTATTATGCAAAAAATTATAATATGCTTTTCGCAAAATATTGTATCTTTTTTTATATAAATTGGCATAATCAATGATGAATGGAGCATCATTTAAACAAGATAAATCTTCATCATTTAATAATCCATCTTCTTTTAAAAGGTCCAAATCAATAAAATAAGGATTACCCGCATATGCACAAAATGATTGATAAGGTGAATCACCATAAGATGTAGGTCCAAGTGGGAGAACTTGCCAATAACTTTGTTTTGCTAATTGTAAAAAATTTATAAAATCGTAAGCTTCTTGTCCAAAAGTACCAATCCCATATTTACTTGGTAATGCACTTATTGGTAATAAAATTCCACACTTCCTCATCATATCACCTTTTCAATCAATTATATCTATATTTTAAGTATGATTACATCTTTTATATCATTTAATAATACGCGGTTTGTTTCTCCATTTTGAATGGTTATCAATTCGTCATTTTCAATTTTGGTTGGTACTCCTTCAAAAGATTCATTGTTTCTAGTTTCAATTAAGCAAGGTATTGGATGCCCCTTTTCATACATTTGAATTATATTTTGAATCTTTTGATAAAGTAACCGATCAATGGTTCTACCCCTATTTCTTTCTAGTAAAACCTCATCAGGAATAATAGTTGGAATGGTTGAAGCATTAGTTTTATTACTTGCTTCTCTACTATCATAATATTTTTTAGAACCATTACTCAAAATTGGTGTTGAAACCGTATGAATAAACATCAATGGTTCAGGTATTGTTTTTCTAATATTTTTATCATTTTGCATTTAATCACCACTATTATATATGAAAATAATAGGTTATTTATTAACTTTTATTTATTAAATTTTTATTCTTTTGATAAATATAAAAAAGTCCATCCAATAAAATATTCTCATCATACATACAATCAATTTCTAATAAATCTTTAATAATTTTAGCATATCCACCAGTCAAAATAATATTTGCATCATCTAAAGCTAATTCATTTTTGAATTTTTTGATAAGACCTTCAATCATAGCAGTATGTCCATAAACAATCCCACTTTGAATACAAGATATAGTTTCATTACCAATTACACTACTAGGCGCTTCGATAGCTGTTCTTGACAATTTTGAAGTCGTACTTATTAGACTATCTAAACTACCTCTAATTCCGGCACAAATAGCGCCTCCAATAAATTCTTTATTTTTAGTAACAACTAAAAGTTTAGTCGCCGTACCCATATCAATAATAATTGTGGTTCCTGGATATTTTATATACGCTCCAACTGCATCACATAATAAATCAGCACCGAGTTGTTTAGGATTTTCTAGTTTTATTTGTAATCCACTTTTAAGACCTGGACCAACAACTAAAGGTTTGATTTTATAATATTTCTCAATCATATTGATAAAAATATAATCTAATTGAGGTACAACACTAGAAATAATTGCCCCTTCAATAGTTTCAGTAAAGGTATCACCAATTGAAGCATTTATTTTTTGAAAATAATCATCTTCAGTTAATTTAGAATTCGTAACATATCTAAATGTTTTATGAATCTTTTTATTAATAGCCAAACCTAAAACAATATTTGTATTACCAATATCAAATAATAGTATCATATTCATTTTCCTTTTTATTATTTTATTCTATTTAAATAATTATACACTATTTGAAAAAAATTAGCAAGAAAATGACGATTTTAACATATATGCATTAAAAAATCCCTCATAGGAGGGATTTATAATTTTAGAAATTATTTGCTTTTACTTCAAAATAAGCTTGTGGATGGAAACATACTGGACAAACTTTTGGAGCTTCTTCACCAATATGAACGTGACCACAATTACGGCAAACCCAAACAGTAATTCCAGCTTTTGCAAATACTTGAGCTGTTTCAACATTTTCTGCAAGTTTACGATAACGTTCTTCATGTTCTTTTTCTACTTTTGCAACACCTTCAAATTGTTTTGCAATATTTTCAAACCCTTCTTCACGTGCAACTTTTGCAAACTCAGCATACATATCAGTCCACTCATAATTTTCTCCTTCAGCAGCAGAAATTAAATTTTCTTTAGTAGTACCAATACCACCTAATAATTTAAACCATAATTTTGCATGCTCTTTTTCATTATTAGCCGTTTCTTCAAAAATTGCTGCAATTTGTTCATACCCTTCTTTTCTTGCTTTTGATGCAAAATAAGTATACTTATTTCTTGCTTGTGATTCTCCCGCAAATGCAGTCATTAAATTTTGTTCTGTTTTACTTCCTTTTAATTCCATTTTAATTTTCTCCTTTTTATTTTCTTATTTTTTTTCTTGGCATTTGGAACATATGCCATATAAACTAATTTGATTTGATAAAATCTTTATATTATTATTTATTTCTATTTCATTGACAACATCATTAAGATTTATTTCATTAATATCAAGAATAGATTTACACTTCTCACAAAAAAAGTGTGAGTGCTTTACCAGCATTTTATCAAATCGATCACTATCACCTGGAACATTAATGCGTAGAATTTTTCCCAATTCTACTAATTCATTTAAATTACGATATACTGTTCCCAGACTTATTTTAGGCATTGTTTGTTTTGCCCGTAAATAAACCATATCAGCAGTTGGGTGATCACAACTAACTTGTATGATATCGTATACTAGATTTCTTTGAATAGAATTTCTCATTTAACTCCTTAAATAGTAATAATTACTATTATTAATATTATATCTTTTATTAATAAGAAATGCAAGTAATTTGCAAATGTTTTAAAATAAACACAATCAACTTATAAAGTTTAAAAGAGAATATTATACTTTAAAATATTTACTAAGAAATCTATTTATTGTTTAAATTTTATTTGTATATTTTTTGGTAAATGGGGGAGAGTAAGTTATTCTTTCATTTGAGAAAACAAATGTGAACTAAAAATTTATTAAAACATCCAAATAGTATAAATCGCCTAATTAAAAAGATCATTTATCAATATAACTAGATTATCTATTACTTATAAGTTGAAATTAAAAGAACTAATCACTGTTTCATATTCATATACAAACGCTTTGATCACACTTAAATTATCAATACTTATTTAGATTTTACTCTTACTTAAGATACCTTAAATGAATAAATCAAATTATTTTTATTAAAGGGAGGAATAATTAGAATTTTTATTTAACCTACAAGTTTATGTTAAGATCAAACGAATTATATTCATTGTATAGGTAAATTTTATACCTCTATTATGTAAATCCTTTTAAAGAAGTGATTTATACAATTTTTCAATATCCTCAATTGAAGTTTCTCGTGGATTGCCAGGTCTACAAGCATCATGAAATGCTGACTTTGCAAGAAATGGAATATCAACCTCCTTTATAATGCCTTTTAAAGATGGAGGTATTCCGACATCATTTGCTAGTTTTTTGACTGCATTTACTGCTGCTTCTCGGTACTCTGCCTGTGACATTTCATCTACACCTTTTACGCCCATTGCCCTTGCAATTTCACGATATTTGTCTTTTGTCATCGGTGCATTATATTCCATTACTGTTGGCAAAAGTATAGCATTAGCAACACCATGAGGTGTATCATACAATGCTCCAAGAGGATGTGCCATTGAATGTACAATGCCCAATCCTACATTAGAGAATCCCATACCAGCAATATATTGGCCAAGAGCCATGCCGTCTCTTCCTTCTTGTTCATTGTTGACGGCGCCTCTTAATGATTTAGAAATGATCTCAATGGCTTTCAAATGAAACATATCTGATAATTCCCATGAGGCTTTAGTAATATATCCCTCAATAGCATGAGTCAGTGCATCCATTCCGGTTGCGGCAGTCAAACTCTTAGGCATTGTAGACATCATATCCGAATCTACAATTGCTACAATAGGAATATCATGGGGGTCCACACAAACAAATTTACGATTTTTTTCAGCATCAGTAATAACATAATTTATTGTTACTTCTGCTGCTGTTCCTGCAGTAGTCGGAATTGCAATAATCGGAGCGGCTTTATTTAAAGTATTTGCAACCCCCTCTAAACTTCTAACATCAGAAAATTCTGGATTAGTAACAATAATTCCAATTCCTTTAGCAGTATCAATAGATGAACCTCCACCAATTGCAATCAAATAGTCAGCCTGAGCCTTTTGATACGCCTCAACTCCTTCTTGCACATTTTCAATTGTTGGATTTGCTTTTATATTAGAATAAATTTCATATGGTAAAAAATTATCATCTAACACTTTTAAAACCTTTTGGGTTACTCCAAATTTAATTAAATCTGGATCTGTACAAACCAAAGCTTTTTTTAATCTTCTTGATTTCACTTCATCACTAAGAGCCTTGATAGACCCACTACCATGATATGAAGTCTCATTTAAAATAAATCTATTTGCCATAAAAACCTCCTTATTCAACTAGGCATTTTCATTTTAACATAATTTTCCAAGTTTGAAAAGAGGTAATCGGCATTATTTAGAAATATTTCAGAATAATATTAGTTTTATCTCTCACAACTAACTTTGCTTTTGAAAATTTCTTGGTTCAATTGATTGATTTCATAAAATCGATATCCCCCAGAAAAGTTATAACAATGAAAGCCATTTTGCGATAAAATTCTACAAGCAAGATAACTGCGCATTCCACTTTGGCACATAACATAGATGGTTTTATGCGGTGATAATTCCCCTAGCCTTTGCCTTAATTCATCAATGGGTATATTTATGAACCCTTCAAGATGTCCTCTAACATACTCAAATGGTGTCCTAGTATCTAATAAAATGACTGCATGATTCTTTTTTATTTGTTCTAATTCCTCAAAATGAAATTGTTTAACAAGACCATGTTCAATATTTTCAATTATATATCCTACCATATTAACTGGATCTTTAGCAGATGAATATGGTGGTGCATAACTTAAATCCAAATTTACTAATTCAGTTGCTTTAAGCTGTGCTCTCATAGCAGTTGCAAACACATCAATTCTTTTATCTACACCCTTTGTACCAATAATCTGAGCACCTAAAATATGTAAATTATTCTTATTGTATAGTACTTTTATCGTCATTATATCACCATATGGATAATATGAAGCATTAGAATTTGGAGATAAAATAACCTTTTCATAATTGATATTCAATTTTTTAGCCTGTTTTTCAGAAATACCAGTACTAGCAATCGTCCAATCAAAGAGTTTTAAAATCGAGGAACTTTGAAATCCTTGATATCTACTATTCAGTCCACATATATTATCCGCTGCGATTCTAGCTTGTTTATTGGCAGGACCTGCTAATAAAATAAGTCCTCTTTCATTTGTAACAAAATTATTTACCTCAACAGCATCTCCCACAGCATAAATATCTTCAATTGATGTTTCCATTTTTTCATTGACAACAATACTACCCTTTATTCCTAGTGTAATTGAAGTATTTTTAATAAAACTAGTCTCAGGAACAACACCAATTGTCATTAAAACTATATCAGTTTGTAAAATCATCTGATTATCTACAAAAACATTCAATCCTTTTCCAGTATCTTCAAATTTTGATACAACTGTATTTAGAAAAAATCTAATACCTAAATTCTTTAATTTCACATGAACAAAAGATGCCATATCTCCATCTAACTGACCAAGCAATTGGTTACTACCCTCAATTAGCGTAACTTCTAAACCTAAGTTAAGTAAATTTTCAAGCATCTCCATTCCAATAAATCCTCCACCAATAATAACAACTCGTTTAGGATTTTTATCTTGAATAAATTTTTTCATTTTAAAAGTATCTTCAACTGTTTTTAAAGTAAATATTCTATTACTATCCATTCCACTAATATTTGGCATAAGTGGCTTAGCACCTGGTGATAATATTAATTTATCATATGTTTCTTGATATGTTTCATTCGTTAATACATTTTTTACCACAACATATTTTTTATCCGAATTAACTGAAATAACTTCATTATTTACTCTAACATCAATACAAAATCTATTTTTAAAACTTTGTGGTGTTTGTAAAATTAGATTATTACTCTCTTCAATTACATCACCTATATAATAAGGAAGACCGCAATTGGCATATGAAATATATCCGGTTTTCTCTAAAATGATAATTTCAGCATCTTCTTTCAGTCTTCGAATTCTAGCAGCCGCTGTTGCTCCTCCGGCAACTCCTCCAACAATTACTACTTTCATTTGAACCTCCTAATTTCTATATTATAATAAATATTATAACATACGAATTATTTTTTCACAACTATATAAAAGGAGAAATATATAAATACACTTTATAAACAATCTCTCATTCCTATCCCACCAGTTTTATACTACCTTATATGGTAGATTTAATTTTTTAAATACGTTTAGTTTTTATAACTCTACGTATTTATGTTATCATATTTTTCTAAGTTGTTCAATTTCTAATAGATATTATTTAACTGATTTTTTTCAGGCGAAGTTGAGGCTCATGTATCCATTTTTTCTATAATTAGACCTATGGATTTTTGATTATTTGTTCAAAAGAATTTTTCAGTAAACCAAATACCTTTTGTCTTACTGCCATAGGGTGAAAAATCTTTTTTCTCTTGCTAATTTTTAAGAAAAATCAGAGACTTATTGACTTTTTCACCTTATTTTTGTATCGTTTTTATTAAATCTTTATTATTTTTAATGATTTTCCTATTTTTTCTTGTTTTGTCAAAAGACAAAAATGATTTCAACCATGACAAAACCACTAAACTTTTTTAATTTTACACTACTTAATTTAATCCCATTTTATATAATCAGTATCTTTAAAAAATCTTTTTAATAAAAATGTTAGATAATATGGAAAAGTAAACTTATTATCTTCAAATCCAATATTACCACCTGTAAGTTTAATTCCATAATTTATATTTTCATTGTTATTCAATATTACATTTAAAGATTTACTTCTTCCTCTATTCCTTTTTACTTCAATTGGTATTATTTCATTTTTAATCCTAATTACAAAATCAAGCTCAATAGTCGCATCAGTATTTTTATAAAAATATAGTTTAAATCCAGACTTTATTAATGCTTCTGATACTAAGCTTTCATATAATGCTCCATTATATATTTCATAATTAGAATTTACTACTAAATCTTCTTTAGATTCTTCATCTAGATTTGCAATAAACAAAGAATGATCAGCATAGTATATTCTAAAATAATCACTGATTTCATAACTAGAAAAAGGCAATTTTAACTCTTCTAAATTATATGCTATATTTATTATTCCTGCATCTTTTAACCATTCCTCAGTTCCTTGATATTCTCTTGCACGAGCTCCATGGGAAACTTTTGAAATTTGGAATTTATGATTGTCTTTAGAAAGTTGTGTGGAAATGTGTCTATAAATATTTTTTACTTTCGCTGAATCTAATCCTTCAACATATTTAGTTATATCATCTTCATAATCTTTATATATTCTTTTTTGAACATTAAATGGTTTTGAAAACGTACCATTTTCAATAAACAAGTTAACAGCTTCAGGCATTCCACCAATAAATATATAATCTCTATATAATTGTTTTAACACATTAAAGTAAGTTTCAGGAAGTGGCTTAAGTTCTTTCATATAACTATAAATATCATCAATTTGACTTTCATCGTATCCATTAGCCCACAAATATTCTTCAAAATCCATTGAATACATTGTATATTCTTCTTTAAACCCTACAGGAATACTTCTTATTTTTTTATAATTTACGCCAAGTAAAGATCCAGAACAAATAACATCAAATCTGCCATCTTCTGAAAAAGTTTTAAGTGATGTTGTAGCATCAGGATATTCTTGAATTTCATCAAATAATATAAGTGTATTATTATCTATAAAATTAAACTTTGGGTTGAATAGACTCATTTCTTTGATGATATTTTTAACTTCATAACCATTATTAAAAATTGTTTTATATTGTGGCATAGTAATAAAATTTATCTCAATAAAAGATTTATATGTTTTACCAAATTCTCTTATAGATGTAGTTTTTCCAATTTGTCTTGCACCTGAAATAATAAGTGGTTTTCTATTAATATTTTCTCTCCACTCTTTTAAAAATAAATCAACTTTTCTTTTTAGCATAATTCCACCTAACCTCAATTATATTATACACATTTTCGTGTAATTTATCAAGCGTATTAATCACATTTTTGTTAAATTAAAATTATGCAAAATCACTTTTTTGTATTATTTTTATACTCTCCATTCATTGTATACACATAAACCATCTTTTAATAATTCATATTTTGATAATGTTCCATTTACTGTAACTATTACTAATATTGCTTTATCAGTTAATGACTTATTAATAATTAAATCAACATTATTTACCAATACAGTTATCTCAAATATATTATCTATAGTAATATTCTTTATAGTATCATCACCTTCTGTATTTTTTGGTATAATAAAATGCTCACAAGCATAACTACCGGTGAGCATTTTATTCTTTTATTAAGTTATATTTGACTGCTTGATTAATTATAGGTCCGAGTCTGTAGCTTGCATCCTATCAGTACTGAACAAAAAGTGTCGTGTTTTAGTGTGTTTACACTATTTTTCTCTAAAAATAGAAAAAAGCCTTCTAAAACGTTTAAATTTCAGAAGACTAATTGATTTAATTTAATGTGTATATATACTGCATAATGTTGCATATTTAAGAAACATTTGGGTAAATGTTGCACGTTTATAAGTATCCATTATTAATGTTTCCTATAGAGAAAAAGAGCTAGTATTTCTACTAACTCCAATTCTATAATTATTCTTCTATGGTTAATGTTATAAATATTCTAACTCTATTATTTAAATTATATGTACCAACTATTAAAACTTCACAAGGCCCTGTTGATGTAACATTACCCCAATAATTTAATAACACTTCTTCATTACTTTCATTATATATAATCCAATCATAATATTGAATCATCGGATATGGACAATTAGCACTATTTAATTCTAATTGATATTCCCCATTTTCTTCACTATATGAATATGACATCTCCAATTCTATTTCAATTAAATCTTCCTCTTCATCATTAAGAATTGTAAATACTTTGTAATATACGATACTAGGATCTGCTTTTAATACTGCATATATTGTAACAGTTGTATCTTCATCAACTGGCATACCAAGTACAGTACCATAATTTGTTACTTTTGCAACACTTTCATTACTTGAATACCAATCATAATCTAATCTAGACATAGGGTCAGTTAGTCTATCTTCTACCATTAAATATATATTTCTTGTGAAACCTTCAGTAATATTATAATTATCACAAAGACCATTATTCAAATTAACTTCACTACCTAATTCATATCCTTCATAGTAAGGATCTGCAACTAAAGTATCTTCCATATTCATTGTATAATCAACCATTCTTCTTAACGCATAATTGATATTTACGTTATCTTCATTTTCAGCATATCCAAAATAATATGTGCCTGGATTTAAAACAATTGTATAAACTGGACTACTATTAGATGAAGTGATTTCATTTATATGTACAGTTTCAATATAATAATAATTTATACCAGGTTCATAACCAGGATCTCTTACTTTTTCAAAAACATAGACTTTAATATTATTATTGATTATTCCACTTGTTAATATATCTAATTGAATTTCAGAACGATGGCTTATAGTCACTTCTTCAAAATAACTTTGCGCATTACTATTTTCAAAAATCACATTAAATCCAATTACTGATAACGAATTTAAATAGTTAATGTTATTTGCTTCAATACTTTCTACATTAAAAGTAAGTATAGAATAATTATTTGATGGTAAAGTTACATCTATATAATATGTACCATTTTCAGGTAAATTAACATATATTATGTTTTCGTTTTCATTTGATTGAGCAAGTATATTCAGTTCATTTACTAAATACATACTTAATAGGTTATTCCTATCAGCATCAGTATATACTTGGATTGCATATTCTGGATAAATCACATTAGCACCTGCATATAATGTGAATTTATAAATGCCTGCACCTTGATTATTTGTATATTTAAGTCTAGCATGACACATATCATTTTCTGTTAAATGCAAACTAGATGAAATATTTGTTCCATTTGTTGAATTATAAGAAATAGCAGTTCCATCAGTAGGATAAGCAAGTTTATAATTTATATTAATTGTACCACTAGTTGTAATCGTTGAATGTTCTATACTTAAATAATAAGTTCCTTTATTTAAATAAGCAGTTAATGAATTATCACCACTATAAGCCATAGTCATATCTGAATTGTAAACAATTATTTTTGAAGATACATCGGTTACAAATTTATATGACCTTGTACAATCAGCAACTAATTTATATAATTTATTATATCCAGCATTTAATGTAACACTTTCTTCTTCATCTATTAAGCAATTTAAATCAATTTCACTGTAACTAGTGTTATTAGGTACTATTTTACTTTTATAACTAGACCAATATACTTTATTTTTATATTCAGCAACTCTATCTTGTGGAACCACTATTTGTAAAGATGTTGAACATCCATCAAATACATTATTACCTAAATTAGTTATATTTGATATTTCTCTTTCTACTATCACTGAAACTAAGCTAACGCAATTTTCAAATGCAGAATCATCTATGTATTGTACATTGTTTGGAATTACTATACTTCCTAAACTTCCACAGCCCTTAAATGCTGATATTCCTATCGCTACTAAATTATTAGGTAATATTGCTGATTGTAAATATGAACAATTTTCAAAGGCACTTGAATCTATATTCGTGACACTATTTGGTATTGTTATTGAAGACAAATTTGCACAACCTTTGAAAGCCGATTCTCCAATTGCTATTAAGTTCGTTGATAATGTGACTGATTGTAAATATGAACAATTTTCAAAGGCACTTGAATCTATATTCGTGACACTATTTGGTATTGTTATTGAAGGCAAACTTGCACAACCTTTAAATGCAGATGATCCAATTGTTACTAAACTTGAAGGTAATGCGACTGATTGCAAATATGAACAGTTCTCAAAAGCACTTGAATCAATATTTGTCACTGTATTTGATATGATAACTTCTTGCAAATTTGTACAGTTTTTAAAAGCATTTGCTCCGATAGAAACAATACTTTGTCCACCTATTGTACTAGGCACAATCACAGAAGATCTATTGTCTATTAAACCAACAATTTCTACACTATTTATACTTAAAACTTTAATATTAAACTCACACTCAACTACTTTATAACATTTTGTACACTTTTGCCAATATCTTGATCCAGCAGAAACTAAATTTTCATATTCATGAATACAAGAAGAGGCATACTCTAAATGTTCGCCATCGTACTTTTTAGTACTACGTGGATCTGTAGCATCGCAATAAAAGCAAACATAATTATACATTTCATCATAGTAATAATATTTTCGAAAATCATGTTCAGTATGTTTACCATTTGCAACAGCTAATCCTTGTATATCTTGATAATGTAATATATCATCACTATTATATCCCATTAATGATATATGAGTGCCAGGACTATTGTTTAAATCCAAATCTTGCAATCCTATCATATGTCCAAACTCATGCATTATAGTATCATAATCATTATATCGCTTTATTTCAATTTCATGAAATAATGGAATAGGATTAAATTGTCCAGCAACATTAGAATCAAGATTTGGATTATATCTAATAGGAACAACATTCAATCCATTGCTTGATTGTCTTTCTAACTTTATGATTGCACCATCACAATCTGCTATTCTGACACTATTCCATTCAGCGGCTGCTTTATCAACATTTTGGATAAACAAAGCTTTTTGATAATCAGTTAAATCACTTAGAGTAGATTCATCAATCCAGTATTTATTTAAAGGGGATATAATAGGCATTACTTGCCAATTTCAGCATCCATTTTGATATGTAGTTGAATAGCCATCTTCTCGACTAGCTCCACACGTCGAACCACAACCAAATCCACTATTCGATTCAACAATGGTATTTTCATCTTGATGAACATTATCTTCTTGTAAATCTTTCCCATCAGTGCAACCATATCCACTATATTCTACTGGATCAACTACCAAATCATTATCAACAAAGTAGTTTTCTTCTGATGCATAAACGATTATATTAAAATTATAAAACACTAGAATTGTAAATATTGATAAGCAAAACAAAAATGCAAAATTAAATTTTTTAATAATTTTCATAATATTCTCCCAGTTAGTTGTTTTCTATAATTTTTTCAAATTTAACTACGATTACTCCATTGTAATTTAATTTACTGTCTACTTTTGCGGTAAATATTAATGAATCATTCTCTACTACTGATTCTCCATTAAATATCCACTCTTTTACTTTATATCCTTCATTTGGAATAGCAATTAATGTCAATTCTCTATAACTATTTTTTGCCCCTAATAAACTCACAAGATAAGTTTCTTCAGAACAATTTAATTCACACATATCTTCCATTTCTTTACATAAATTAACCTTTGGATTAAACGACGATGAAGTTTGAATTTTTATCTCTCCATTTCCTTCTTCAACACGAAAATGAAAATTATACTTACAACCATTATTTTTACATCCAGTCAAAAACATTATAAACATTAAACTCATAAAAACTACAAATAATTTTTTCATTTTATATCACTCCTTTCATTCATATTAATTTTATTAAAAACCCTTTCCAAGATAATCACCATATTTTTTAAATAAATTTTAGTCATGTGTAACACTTCCTTAATATTATATGTTTCTATAACAAAAAACTCCCTTATTTCTAAGAGAGTTTAATAATATCTTGGGTTATACAATTATAAATACTTTAAGTTAACTATTTAAACTATCTTAGAGTATGAGTTTATTTGTCCCACACCTTTATTATACTAAATATTAGCTTAAAAGTAAATATAATTGATTATGTTTCTAATACTTTTGCAGCTTTTGCTGCGTGATTTGCTATATGTAGATTTTTACACACATCAATCATATGTACTTTTGTTTATATATATAATATCAAATTTATAGTTCTTAGCAGCAAAAGTACAAAAGCTGCAAAAGGTATTTTTTGATGTATTTCTTAAGTGTACGTTGCTAATTAAAATAGTCAAATAAAAGTAGACACAAAAAAAACTACATAAATCCCAGTTCAGTTCTATACTGAATGGGGGTTTTATATTTTAAAGTATACGCTAATCTTTGCGTGTTAAAGTATTTAATATAAGTGTCTATTGCTATGTTAATATCTTCAGCTAAATATATTTTGAAATCTTTATATAATTCATTCTTAATCCAACCATTTAAAGATTCAATTACAGGATTATCTGTAGGTGTTCCTACTCGACTCATCGATCTTTTTATGGTATAATTTTCATGTAGTTTGTTGAAAGCTGTTGAGGAGTATATAATACCTTGATCAGAGTGGACAATCGTCTCAAGGTCTTTATATCCTCTTTTTATTTTCTCTTTTAAAAATGATTTTTAACATTATTACTATGTTTTGATGGCATTACATTTGAAGAAATTATCTCATTATTAAAAACATCAATATAAAATGTCCAATCATAAAGTCTGCCATGATTGTAAATCATCGTTGTATCTGTCACAATTATTTTCATAGGTCTAGTTGGATTAAAATTACCATTAATTATATTAGGATATGTTATACTTTCATTACCTCTTTTAAACTTAACGTACGTTTTACATACTTTATGACATAAATTATCACTTAAATACCAACCAGTTAATTTTCTTATATTAGCTGCGATAGCTCTATATCCATAAGTAGAATGATGCTTATGGATATTTTTTATTTGTTCTGCTAGCTCTAATCGATTCTTTTGTTTATTATTTAATTTTCCTTTTCTATTAATCCATTTATAGAATCCGCTACGAGAAACATTCATTATCTTACATAATGATTTAATATTATATTCCCCAGAAAGATCTAATACTATTTCGTATTCTTTTCTGATAACTTCTTGTGTGCTATAAGAACATCCTCCTGGGTGTAACCTTTTTTTAATCGTAAGTTCTCGATTCTTAATAACATATTTTCATATTCAAGTTGTTCAATTTCTGTTAATTCTTTTCTTCTTGAATACTTGACTAATGGATTACCAGGTTTACGTTTATTTTGAAGTGCTTCAATACCCCCATCATTAAATTTTCCTACCCAGTTTCTAATCATTCCACGTGATATACCAATTTCTCTTTCTATCTCGTAAGAACTTTTTTTACCATTGATTATAGGAAGGATAATTTCATATTTTCTTTCTTTTGACCATTCTTTATTTTTGCCACCTTTTGCTCTACCCATAATATCATCTCCTTTACTTAATTATAACATAATAAAAACGTAGACACGTTTTTTTTGTGTCTACGTTTATCATACCATTTCAATATAGAAGGCATTTCATAAGACTTTAATGTGTAAGGCATACGAAAAGGCTATTTTTAAAATCATAATGACTTCACTAATGAAAAACAAATTATTCTTTCATATCTTAAAATTTTAATCAATTTAATCTATATGTACAATCTCTCCATTTGTGGAATATAATTTAAACTAAAAAACCAAATAAAGAAAGTAAAACAAATTGCTTTTCGATTATAACAAATAGAAAAACCATTGTTAATATTAAACAAGTTGAATCATGTTTAATTTGAAATATAGTTTTTCTTTCTAAAAATTAAAATCATAATTTATTTTTTCAACAATTTTCTCAATAATCATTTTTATATCATTTGTTAAACGCTTATCTTTTGAATCAATAACTGAATTATCAATTCCAACTTCTATATTTAATTTTTCCGTTAGTAATATACTTGAAAACAAATTATCATATAAATCTTTCCCATTTAAAACTAAAGTTTCCATATTAACATTTGTTATTATATTATTTTCACGTTTTAAAACATAATTGCCGTTATCTATACTAATTATCACTGTTTTTTTCATATCTTTTCCACCTTTTCTTTATAGATTCAATTCCACCTTCAAGAGTTTCTGCGACAGTTTTGATAATATCAACTTCTTGATCTTTATACTCCAATGCTCCACTGATTATTTTGATTTCTTTTTCATCGTTTTTTGTAATACAAATAATATTGTCAACATCCAAATTCACCACAAATTGAGGGTTATGCGTAATTAGCAATATTTGACGATCTTTTCCCATACACTTAAAGTCTTTTAATAAATATTTTTTTATTGCAGCTGGGGATACATCATCTTCAGGTTGATCAATTAAATATATGCCTTTTTGATAAATATTGCTTGATATTATATCAAAATAAACATGTGCATTAACACCATCTGAATAGTCTTTTCTACTATTATCTTTAAATTGCACTATGCTAGGAATATTTTTAAAGTCTTTTTCAATTTCTTTTAATATTTTATCTCTATAAAAATCAATAGGATTTGAATTTTCACTCTCGTCATATTTAGACAACATATTAATAAATGTACTTCTATCTAACTCAGTTATCTTTACAAATTTTTGATTCTTTTTGAATGGTAAACTCAAAAGACTATCAACATACTGTTTGTTTACTTTTTCAATACGTGTTTTTTTAATAAAAATATAATTTAAATATGGTTGTTCATTTGGTTTAATATAATATTCGTCAATATTATAATTGAAATCTTTAACTTTATTTTTATTCTTAATTGCACTAGATATTTGATTAGTTAAAGTTTGTACATAATTGACATATTTACTAAAGATATTATTATCACCTGTATTTACATTGCTTTTCTCATCTCTAACTGCTTTAAATGTTGTATTAATAGAATTAATAATTTTATTTTGATTGATTAATTCATCCTTCTGTCGAATTGTTTTTTTGTTTTCATTGTCTAATAATTTTATTAATTCATTAACTTTTTCTTTTTCCACATCACTGATATCAAGATTAGCCAAATTCTTTAATTTAGATATTGCTTCATTTCTAGCAAAAACAATTTTGCTTATTTTTTCCAACATATCTTTATGAATTTTTTCATCACAATTAATAATTGAAAGTGATGTTGGATTTATTTCATCTTTTAATAAATCCATATTTCCTATACATTTATAAGAACTATCATATTCAAATTTATTAGTAATTGATTGTATCAGTTCATCAACTATAGCAAGTATTTTGTCTTGAATTTCTTTTGTATCAACATCTAATGGATATTTTGTTTCAAAAAAAGATTTTGATTTCAAAGCCCCTTGATTGAATTTCTTTCTAATTTCTCCTTGAGTATCAAAGCCAAAAATCATATTTTGATTTAAGGTTGTATTAATGCATATTTTGTTTTCTTCTAAATATTCATTATATCCTTTAACAATATTCTTATTTATCGGTGACAATGAAGGTTCAATAGTTAGACGATAATAATCTGTTAATTTATGTAATAAAAGAGACTTTCCTATTGAATTGTCTCCAATAATTACATTTATTCCTCTTGATAATGGTATATCAATTTTGTTTTCATTAATAGATAAACTAATTTTTTCAATAAAATTATCACTATCAGTAGTAAAAAAATTATCTACTAAACTAATTCTCGAGTCATCGGTTAATGCGAAAGATAACCCTCTAAATGTAGGCAGACTTTTTATATATGTATGTGCAAATTCAACATCCTTACAATTGGAATCATGCTGTGGATACACATTCCAATCATGACAGTCCGAACCAGTTATGAATCTCAAGGAGTCGTTCTCATAATTTTGCTTTTCCAAATTATTAAATACTTCATTCTTTTTATTTTTAAACTCGAATGCTTCAAAATACTCGGTTAATATAAATTCATTAAGAGCTTCTGAGCCTAAAGAATTAGCATCATTTTGTTTTGGCTTTGAAGACGAAGATAATGTTTGTTTTTGATGAACAATTAGTAGAGTGTCTAAATCAATTTTAGATAATATACTTAAAAACATCTCCTCATTATAAGATTCATTACAATTATAATTTGGGCGATTACTTGAATTAAATTTAAGTATTTCTCCGATATTTTTAACTTTTTCATCATTTTCATCATCGAATATTGCTATAACATGTAACTGTTTGCTATTTCCATTTCTAGAAAAAGTAACTGTAAATTCTACACCTGGTAAAACTTTTTTAATACAATTATCTATAGTCTCTTGCTCCTTTAATTTTGAATACAATTGATAATCGAACGAATCATGATCTGTAATTGAACATAAGTTTACTCCATTTGAAATTAAAGCATTTGTAAGAATTGAAATATTATTTATGTCAGAGTTTTTAACAATATCCTTATCTTTAAATGATGATTTCTTAGAATGAATATGCAAATCAATTTTGATTGGATTCAATACTATTTTATTCATCTCACTCACTTCCTTTTTAATAATTTGTAGTCAATATTTCCCTAATTATAGATTTCTCATATTTTATTTGAGAATTATAATTACTATAACTTTCTTTTATATAAATTAAAATGACTTTTATCACTTCACTACTTTAACTTTTTATGAACTTTTCTTTATGCTCAGTTACATTTGATAAAGTAAGAGAATTTCCTTCTTCATTTTATTTACTAAGAATTTTTATCGTTCTCTTTCTTCTTCAATAGTCAATTATTATAATCTTTCCTCTATGTTGAGATTTTTATTAAAATGCAAAGTTATATTATAAAATACTATCTCTATTGTTTTAAAAAATAAAAACTGCATTTTCATGCAGTTGGGTGGTACTATATTAACTTGTTAATAGTCCCCCCAACTTTTATTCCCCACAAATTCTATCTATATATTATCACAAAATTTGACAAATTTCTACTAATATACAAATAATTTTCATTGAACATTTATTGTCTTTGCTCACTCACTATTCCACCTTTTATGATTAATCCCAATGTTTTATTGGGTATAACTCTAATACGTTCAATAAGTGTTCTTACTATTAATTCATCATATTGAAGAATGTGATTTTTATATTCAGCTAATATGTTTTTGATTCTTTCTACTTCAATATTAAGTATTACGTTCATTGTAACTTTTTCTTTTTCAATCTCTAATTGTTCTCGCAAATGTCCAATCTCTTAATTATTTCTATGTTGTATTTTGATTTATCACCACTAGTATTCATTCTCGTGTTAATAGTAACATCACTTAATCTATTTAATTCAGTTATTTGATGCTGAATCGCATAAATATCTAAGTTTGCATCTTTTCCTGTTATAACTGATTCTAAATTAGACATCATGATTGCAATGAACTCATCTTGATGTTCAATAGTTTTACTAATTGCTTTACAAATTGATTGTTGCAATTTTTCTTCTTTAAGTATTACAGATTTGTTGCAATATTTTTTCCCATTCTCTACTCTACTCAAACATCTCCATACTTTTTGATTCACACCTTTTAATTTCCAAGTTTATCTTTTATATGGTCTTTCACAACAATAACATACTAATAATTCAGTTAAAACATATTAATCGTCTAAAAAAATTTCAATTTATTTTTTAAAGCAATAAAAAAGAGTATAGATTCTTTTGTTATTAATATTCAGTCTTTAGTTATTCTTTGATTTACTTGAAAAAATGATGTAAATAGCTATGTTGCACATTATGCAACACTACTTAATATGTCGGTTGCATTTATACAACAAGCCAAAAAAAGATGTTGCATCAAATGCAACACCTTTAAAACACACAATCAATATGTGAAAAAGTGATATTAGAAACATATAATTTTAAAACATTTAATCTCATTTATCCATTATTATCTTTTGTGGACAATGTAAATAATGATTTATATGTTGCAAAATCCACTCAAAATATGGCAGGATAAGGAAAATGCAACAAATGCATTTTCGACTTTCTAACAAATGGGAACCCCATTTTTATTTAAATTTTTGTTTTAAAGAATTTAGTCAGTTCTTGCATAAAAATCGACTTTTGTTTTCTTTTGTTCTATTTTTGGTATTTCTTTATATTAAATAATACGTTTTAATTATTACTTCTTCGTTTTTTTAAATAAAAAGGATATAAAGTTTTAAAACTTTATATCCCAAATTTGATTATTCCATTTCTGGCTCTATTTTATTTGCTTCTAATACAATTGTATTTTTTGGTAAATATGTGATTTCAACATTATCTGCAATCTCTAAATTCTTTGATGACATAATAAAATATTTTTACTCGAAATAATTATCAAACATAAATCATCTGCTTTAATAAATCTTGGTCCATATTTTAAAATTTTTAGTCTTCCATTTTTCCTTCAATAATTAGCGACTGATTATAATTTTCTTTTATCAATGGGAATCCATACTTCAAATGGCCAATATATGCCCAAAGAAGAAAAACCAATAATACATAACCTAAAATATTTTTTAAATGATCTATTTTATTCCAAGTTTTTATTTTTTAGTCGTTATTAATAATGAAATAAATAAAATAACTAAGCATATAGTAACTATAATTAAAGGTATAGTAAACCATCCTCTTTTGGATTAAAACAATGACCGATTCCAATTCCATATCCTCTTCCTAGGTTTGCAAACAATCCACCATAAAGGACTAGTCCCGTATAATTGTTTACCATATTTTATAAAAATTTAAATTCTATAATTCATCAAACCATATTATATTTTTATTTTCTTTTCCATTTTCAATCTCTGTCAATTTTTTTGTTATCCCACGAAGATTATCCACTCGGTAAACAACGCTTTCATGCGGTAAATCTTTATCTTTCATATTATAATATTTCCTCCATGTCAAAATACATGTATCATTTAAATTCATTAATGGAGTTAAATCTCCATCTTTAATAATATAATCAGTTTGAAATACTTTTAAATGCTTTAAATTTTTTATGAATTTTAAACTAGTAATCGCTTTTTTAGATGAACCTGTTTTAGAAAATATGATTACCTTTTCTATATTAGTTAATTTCATAAATACTTTTTCAATATTTTCTATTTGATTGGATTGTAAGATTTCTAATTCCTTTAAATTAGGAAGTATGATAAGATTAGATATATCTTTTAATTTTTTACAATAATCAATCTTTATACTATTTAGTTGAATTAAGTTTTCAATTCCTTTTAAAGATTCAATTTTATTACCATATTCTAAAGTTAATTTTTTTAATTGCTTTAAATGACAAATATTTAATATCGATTTTTCATTATAAAATTGAATATATAAATATTTAATGTTCAATAAGTTATTAAAGTTAAATTTTTCATTAATAATGAGATAAACATACTCTAGTTTTGAAAATAAATTTAAATCAAGTTTATTTAGTATGTTAGTATGTATTTTAATTCCTTTTAATTCTTTTAATGTATAAAGGTATTCAATATTTTCACTTTCATCGTTGATTTCAATAAATTCTATTTGTGGGAAGAATTTTAAATATGATAAATCATTATCTTGAGAAATCAGATAATTTATATGATGTTCCTTTACATATTTTTTATATACATTTAACATATATGGGTCATAGCTATTATCAATGACTACACCACAAATATTTTCAAAAAATAATTCAGTTCTTTTTTTTATTTCATTCATATTAAAACCACTCATTTAAATACCTTAATCCAGGACTGTTAATTTTATTATCTAGAGTTCCACCCATACTTTTTGCACCTCCATACTCGCCAATAAAATATGCTTCATTGGCTAATGCTATTTCACTACTTGATGCAGGATAGTACACACATGATGTTCCACAATGTTCTTTCATACTCTGCAACATTCTTGCCTCTGTACCTTTTCCACAATAAACAACCTTACCATCTCTATAAATCTTATAAGAACCTATAGTTTTTTTACTATTAGTACTCGTAGATGTTGATGATGGCATTGGAGCAAATTGTGCAAGATAAGGCAAAATAAACGCAATAGAATATAAACTATTTTTTATAGGCTCATAAGCATCGCCTAAAAAACTTAAATAATTATTTTGACCATCTGTTACAATAGATTGAATATCAGCTATTGCAAAAGCTGTAATACCTATTACAGTTGTTGTAGCAACTACATATGTTGCAATTGTTGCAACCGTTGTAGCAGTTGCAGCTAAAGTATAAGCACCGATAGAACTAACAGCACATGATGCTAAAAAACCAGCACCTGCGGCAGCAGCACCACATGATGCAACTGTAACAGCAATTGCAACAGCAGCAATTGCAACCACAGCTACAACACCCCAAAATTTCCCCCAACTCCAAGTACCTTCAGGGTCATAACCAAGAATAGGATTATTCCCACAATAACTATAAAGATTAATACCATTTAAAGATTCACTATCAAGATAGTTATAATTATCTGCATTAATAAATCTTCTAATACTTGGATCATAATATCTTGATTTTAAGTAGTACCATCCAGTTTCACTATCAAAGAAATATCCTTTATATACAAATGGATTGCTATGTGATACATAGTTATCTATATAGATTGTCTTTTTAAAATTACCCCATGCATCGTAATCATATTTTACCACACATCTACCATCTTCATCAACTATTTTAGTAATATTTCCTGTGATATCTCGTATATAGAAGTATTCTTTTCCTTCACAACTTAATCCAACAAGTTCTCCTTGTTCATCATAGTTAAAATACATATCATAACTTCCACCTTCACTATCTCGATGAAGTTTAATTATTCTATTTCCTTCTAGTGTATAATTCTCAACAAAATTTGATCCTGCTTTTTTAATTCTAATTCCTTCTTCATTATAAACAAATGAAGTATTGCCTATTTGTTTTAACTTTCTTCCTTCCCATACAAGATTTTGACTTACTCCATCTTTAACAATTGTGGTTGGATTACCTTTGTAGGAATTTTCATATTTGAATTCTTTAATGATGTTTCCTGTTGTTGCATTTTGAATTGAAATGAGTTGATCTTTTATTGTGATTGAGTAATTATATTTTTCATTGGTAATCAAAGTGCCTTCTTTATTTTTGATTTTGTGAGTCAAAATATTACCATTTTCATCATATGTGAAGGTTTCAATATCCCCATTAGGTTTTACTTCTTCAATTAATCGACCTAACTTATCATATTGATAACTAGATGCTGATTCAACAATATCGTTAATTAAAAATTGTTTTTTAGTAATATTGCCCATACTATCATATTCATATTTGATATTGTGTGTATCTTGTTCTACTTCTTTTGTAATACGAAGTTTATCATAAGCGTAAGTTGTTTTATATTCACCTTTATTTGTTTTGATGACTTTTTGATTTACTCTTCCTAAAGAATCTAAATGTTTTCTTATAGAAATGGTATTTCCATTTTCACAAATACTTTGAACAATACTATTGGGTGTGCTAAATTCTTTATCAGAATAAGCAAACATTTCAATGTAACCATTTAAGGAATTTGTTTCATCTTTTAATGAGCCTAGATATGTGATAGTGTTTGTTAAATCACAAGTAATATTTTCTTCATATAACAAATTGCCATCTACAAATATTTTAAAGTTATTGTCTTTTATAAATAACGCAATACTATACCAATGATGATAAATAATTCTACTATTACATACAAGTCGTTGTCCATTTACTTCAAAACAAATGCATTCTTTGTTATCAATGTATTCAATAAATACTCCTAATTTTTGTGTCTCATGATGGTAACTTGTTAAAATAGTGCGCTTTGTTGTTTGTTCTTCATCAATCATGAATCTAAAACTAATCGCACCTTTTTCTTTTAAATTCAAGTTATAAGCAAGTAATGAGTGATTTCCATGTGTAAAATTACTTACATCATCAAATGCTCCATAAACATGTCTTTGAATGGTTGAATCATATTTAAAAATTCTGGCTTTTTCTACTTTAAAGGATGAATCTGTTTTCATTAATGCTACTGGTTTGTTTCCTCTTGAAGACTCTAAACTTCCATTTAAGGTGATGACATCAAAATCTTGATAAACACTACCATTATAATAAGACACTCCTGTTGCTTTTTGTACTGGCGTAGAATTTACCAAATACTTTAATCCTTCGTTATAAATGGCTTTCATATCTTCTTTGGTATAGTTATATGAGCCGAAAGACATCATACATACTTTAAATGGTAAGGATAATGATGTTGTTATCGTATTCTTTTTAGATGTTGTTGCTGAAGTTGTAGTTGGTGTTTGACTTGCAATAACAAGGTTACTAATTTTTGTTACATCAATTGTTGTTTTAAATTCTGATGCTATCTCATCATTAATAAATAAAATGCATTTGCAACTGTCTTCAGATTCATTTTTAAAGATTTTAATTCCAACCAAATTCCATTCATTTAATTTTAAAACACTATTTGAAGTTTTTGAATAATACCCTTTTGCTTCTTCTTTATAGCCAATTTTACCACTGCTTGTAATGTTTAAGAGAGCTAAATTACTTCTATTTTCATTTGCATCTTCTTTTTGAAATTTAAATAAATTCTCTTCTTTAAATGTTCCGCTTGGTTTTATCCATATATAAAAGGTTTTATTGTAGAAGAATCTTCTTTTCCAAATATCTAAATCAAAGTATTTTCCATTCGAATAGCCTGTTGGTTTATTGGCATTAAAAGTATCTAATTTATACCATATGAAGTCATAATTATCTTCAAATTGATATACTTTCATGTTTATACTATCATCATAGACTTGATTGATTGTTTTTAAAGTTGGTTTAGCACCATATGTTCCTTTAGCATTCATTCCTCCTTTTACAATTTCATCACCAAATTCTTTTTCAAGTCTATTAAAGTATCCTTCTTTTGTGTATTCATTGGTTTCATAATCGTATTCATAATCAAAACTTTTTTCAATATCGTCTATTTTGTATGATGTTTTTTGAAGATGATCCAAATTATCATAAGTGTAGGCAATTGATCTATTTTCATCATCTACTACTTTAATCAATTTTCCTTTTAAATCATAAGTGAAATATTTTATTGTATTATTTCTTACATCTTTAACTTGTGATAATAGTCCTTCTTCGTTATATTCATATTCAACAATTGCAATTCCATTTAGTTTTACTTCTTCTATTTGGTCTTCTTCATTATAAATAAAATCAAAATAATCACCATTTGATCCATATTGCTTTCGACTAACTAATCCTTTATTAATGGTATTAATGGTTTCATTATAACTAAATTGATTAATGATTTCTCCATTGACACTAATTTTAGTTAATCTTCCAAATGAATCATATATAAAATTATACTTTGTACCATTTGCACTTTCCACATATTTTACTTGTTTTGTATCATCGTAGGTAAAACTATTTTGATGTGCTTTATTTTCAACTACTGCACCTATATGGTTTAAGCTTAAATCTTGATTATAATTAAAACTTTCTAACAATCCATTTGCTTGTTCAATTTGAGTGATTTGATTTAAATAGTTAACTCCTATTAGTGTTTGATTTCCATGTTCATCAGTTGCCTTAGTAATTTCTCCCCATTGATCTCTTTCTTGACTATTAATAATTGTTTCACCATTTGGAGTTGTAATGGTAGTTTGAATCACATAATCATTTGTATCATATGTAATCTCTACAACATTACCTGATAAATCAGTTACTTTTTCAAGTCTTCCTTTCGCATCATAATCATATTTAAATGAGCTTCCATCTTGCGTAACAATTTCTTTGATTTGATTATTTTCATCATAATCAATTCGCATTGAATTTGCATCATCACTTACTATTTCTATGATATTTCCTCTTTCATCATAATTATAATATTTGCCATAAGAATCTTTATAAAGTTGGAAACAATCAAAATAAGCATTACTTCCTCCACTATATTCAACTCCTACTTCTACTTTATCATAGTCATATTCAGCAGTTACTGCTCTTGTTAACATTTGCCAATTTTTAAAATTCTTATCAAAATCAAATCTATGAATTCTATATTGTCCGTTTGTATGATAAATCTTTATATAACTTCTAAAAATATTACCACTACTTGTAAATGCTTTACCAAATACACTAAATACGAGTTGTTCTCCTGATAAACCAAGACACTGAATTTCTTTATACATCTTTTTAATCTTAAAATTAACATTTGTTGAATGCTGTAGAATATCTCCTTGTTTAAAACACATGACTTTATTTCCTAAAATGGATGAGTGTGCATCAGTATTATCTACTTCAATAATCTGGTCTTCTGTTTCTTTATTTTCAAAATTCCATCCTTTTGGCAAGTTGTTTTCACTAAATTCCATATACCCATTTTCTATTAAGTTATATCTTGTTTTTTGTTTTCCACTACATAATTGTAAATCATCTATTCCTACCTCACTTGCAATGCCACTTGCGACAATTTCTACTCTTATTGTAATATCATAAGCATCACTTGGCAGTGTTGAATTGATTATAAATGGTTTCCAATTGCTATTTCCACTAAAAGTGACCTCTTTATGATGATAATGACTAACTGGTTTAGTTTCTGTTTTTGAACTCGTTGAATCTATTTTCGTTACTACTTCTTCTACTCTTGTATATGTTCCACATATTCTTACCTTAATAGAACCAGATGCAATACTTTCATTACTATTTTTTGCTTGTTGTTTAATAAAACCTTTTAAACTAAATTGCTTATTATCATTTGTTAGTACAGTTTGTGAAATTGTAATGGTTTCATTTGCTACTTTATCAATAAATAGATACTTGTCACCATATACTCCACCTACTTTTGTTTTGATGACAGAATTGGTATCTCCTGTTTTCTTCCATCCTAATGATTCACTTTGAAATAGATTATCGCTATCTTCAAAACTATGATTTTCTAGTAAGTTTCTAGAGTTGGTTTGAACACTGGATACACTTGTTAAATGCTTGGATTCGCCATTTTCATATTCATCATAATTATAAGTTACACTTCTTCCTTTATCATCCATTTCAAGTTTGCATCTGCCATAATTATCAAAGTAATAGAAATGTTTTTTACCATCGAATGAAGTTATCGTTGTACAATATGAATTTGAACTATAATTTACTTTATAACTAGTTTCATTTTGTTTGTTTTTCACATCCACATTGCTAACTATTCCAGTATTATTCATCGTATAATGTATCGAATATCCTGTGATTTTATCAACTATACTACTAAGCATTAGATTTCTAGGTAATACATCACCAATTTCTTCATAGTTCAACTCCACTTCTTTTAATTTAGTAAGTTCAGGTTCTGTTTTACTGCTTAGTTTATACGAATATATTGCAATATTAATTGCCCATTCATTAAGTTTATAAGTATATTCTATATATTGTTTTAATGTTGGATAATCTATTTTACTAATTCGATTGGATGAGTCATATGTAAATAGTACTTCTTCTTTGTCTGAATTGATTATTTTTTCTAGTTTTAATCCACTCCAATGATAATTGACAAAATCACCATATTTATTTGCTCTAAATAAAAGTTTTGTAAAACGTCCTCCTGTGATATTTTCTACATTTAACTTCACTTCAAAGGTTGTTTTATTATCCTGTCTATCATACATTACGATTTCTTCTTTATCTGATGATGTCGTCTTATCTAAATAGAAGTAGGAATAATCTATATTACAAAAATACAAATCTCCTTTTTCTTCTAAATGTTTCATTCCATATGTTGAAATTACCTTTTCTCCTTCTTCTTTTTCTGTATCAACTTTTTGATAATAATTTCTATTGCCTGTTGGATCTTCAATGACATACTCTTCTCCTGATTTAAAAATCTTATATTGAAAACTTGGTGTTAACTCTTTTTCTAAAAAGGCTTTCTCATTAGATTTTCCATAGTTATGAATGGTTGAATAAATAATTGGCATTTTTTTACTAAGTGATGTTAAGCCATCAATAATATGAATGAGTTTTTGGTTATATAAGTTGATATATCCTGTGCCAGTACCCCCTATTTGATGTTGATCGTATTGATACATTCCATTTAAACCATTAAAATTACTCATTGTTCCATTGCAACATGCTATTTGGCTTGCTACATATTGTGGATCTAGTAAATGCAACTGTTCATCTTCACTATTATTTTTAACGACAAATAGTAATGTTGGATTATTTCCAAGTGCTTTCTTTGCCATATTCGTTAAGTCTAAAGTTACAAATTTAATATCTTTTTGTTCACCTGCTTTTTTGGACTGTGTTGTTCCATAAATTACTTGTGCTTCTTCTACAACTTCTTCTCCAGTTAAGCTATTTGCAAATTCTTTCATATAATTTTCTGTTAGTGTTGTTTTTGGACACTTTATAACTTTAAAGTTATAACTCATTGATGTTTCTACATAGGCAAGCGCTAACTGTAGTTTTCCTATACTTTCTCCAGTAAGCAAACCACTTACTCCTACTTTTACAAATAACAAGGTATCTGATTTTATCTCTTTGACTAATCCATTTGCGTCAGGTGTTAATATTGTTGTTTTGTTTTTTAAAAATTTTGACTCAACCGTGATTTTTGGTACACTTGTTTGATTACTAAATAGTTTTATCATTTTCTTTTCCTCCTTTATAAATTTTTAAAATTTTATTTTAATAATTTTTTTATTTATATTATAGTAATACTATTTTCCATTTCACTGATATCTAGATGATTTAATGCATGGCTAAAATCGATGATATCGAAATGGATGTTGATTTTGTTTTCTAAATATTCTGTTAAGTTTTTAATGACGATTCCTCTTTCTAAAGGTAGCATTTCTTTATTAAAAATAATAAGTAAATCTAAATCACTTTGACTAGTTACTCTTTCTTTTGCGAAAGAACCATACAAGTAGAGCTTTGCAATGTGATATTCTTTCATTAAATAGGTTTTCTTTTCTCTTATTTTAAATAAGATTTCTTCTCTACTTAGATTGGAGTGATTTTCATATGGTTTTGTTATTACTTCCATCTCAGAAAAAAGGACCATTAATTTATCTTTATTTTGATTTTCGATTGTTTTTTTATAAATTTCATAAATGTGTTCATATGGAATAAACGGATATCTTCCTTTTTTGAGCATAACTAGATTTGAAATCATAAATGCAAACTCAATATTTCTTGCGTTTACTAGTTCTAATATCTTAAAATGAATCATCATTGCTACATAATGTGAATTTTCATCATAATACATATAGTAAGTCTCTAATATCTTTCTAGTCATTTCTTCATCTAAGCATTTATGAGTAAGTAAATAATAAGTTTCTTGTAATATTTCTTTTGTCACACTTTGATTGATATTATTGAGAATATACAAATACGCATTCGCAAAAGCTTTTACTTCTTTTTCTTCAATTGACTCTGCTTTAAAATCATCTAATATGATTCTTTTAAATCTTTCATGTGGAAGTCCAATTTCTACAAGTCGTGAAGTAAACTCTACAAATCGGTAATATAGTTTAATATCGGTTTCTTTACTCACTAACATCAAATATCAACTCTCTTTCGATAAGGGCTGGTTGCATAGAAAAATTGGGATGAAAATGCCCTTCTACTTGAATATCAACTGGTCTTTTTAAGATTTCAAATAAATAGTCTCTTAATTCTTCTTTTCTTGTTTCATCTTTCATTTGTACAAATAAGTCCACATCACTATATGGTGTTGTATCATCTCTTACAAATGAGCCATATAGCCATAGTTTTTCAACTTGAAATCTTTGTTTCATTTCCCATTTATTGTGAAGTAAACCATCTATTATCTCTTGTTTTATTGCTTGGTCAAACTTTTCTTTATACCTTATCGATACATCTTCTAATTTTGCAAATATTTCTACTAAACTTGTCGTAGTTATATTTTGTTTGATTAATGTTTTAAAAAAATCAAAGTTACTTTTAAAGATGACTATAGGTATATAGTGATTTTGGTACAAAATGGCATTCATAAATAATAATCCTATTTCTAAAGAAAGTTCTTGAAATAATTCATTCCTAATGATAAATTCAAATACTTTCGTAGAAAATGTTGGAATATTATCGTCGTTTTTGTTTTGAAACATTGAAAGTAGAGAATGTATTTTTTCTTCTTCTATATCTTTGATTCCTAATTTTTTTGTTACTTCATTTATGTTAAGTTCAGTTAAACTATGAATTGGAATACTTTTTAATAAATCAAAGATTTCTTTTAGATTTTTAAACATGACTCCTTGTTTTGATTCTACTTTTGTTTTGTGATAAAAATAATTTCTAATCTCTTTATAGTTTTCATTTATATTTAAATAGGGATTGATCGAATAGATCAATTTAAAATCGATTTTGGGATTATATTCTAATTCGTATTTCCTAAACATTTTTCTTTTCCTCCTTTTCTTTACGAAATAGTTGTTTGATGATTTGATTGGTTCCTGTTGAACTTGCTCCACTTACGATTCCTATCCCTAAGGCTATCCAGATATTACTGGCATTCATCATCATTTCTTGATTGGTTAGATAAATGAGTATGCCTAGTATGCCTCCACTAATGGATAGTAGTATGGGAATGAATTTGTATGTTTCTGGTTTCTTTTTAAACAGGTATTTGTAGATTTCTCCTATTACATAACAAATCAATATGATAATAGGTAAACTTGTAAATTCCATCATCTATCCTCCTTCTTTTTTGATTTCATCTACTCGCTTTTGAGCATTCGCTAATGATTCTTCGACTTTAACCAGTCTTTCTAAGACATTTCGATATCGTTCATCGACACTTGTTAGATTCTTTTCCATTCGGTCAACACAGGCTTTGATATAGCCAACATCCGATAAGATTAGTCCCTCACTTTTTCCTTCTGTTTTATGTTCTTGTTTTTCGCTTCTTTTAAAAGCAAGTAATGCAAACACTATACTAGATATGGAAGCAGCGAGTCCTATCATTGTGACTACGACATTTGTTTCCATTTTTTTCACCTCCTTCTTGAGAGAGTATTTTACTGCCCTCATATATATAACCCGTAATTTTTTTTGATTTAACAACCAAATATCAAAAAATTTTTGATTTTTTACATTTTTTTCTTATTTTTATACTTTTCAATTATTTTTTTCTTTCGTTTATGGACTGCTTATTGACTGATTCCTAACTTTATTCCGACTTCTTTTTCAGTTAAAATACATTGTTCATCTATAAAATTTTTTAAAAAAGTAATTTCTTTATCACTCAGTCCATAATTTTTAAGTAATTCATAATCATTTTCCTTATATTCTTCGGTTTTGTCTCTTACTTCGATATTTCTATCATCTCCAATATCAAAATTACATATTTCTAAAGACATTTCATAACTTAGTCTTCTTAAAAAGTCGACATATACAGAGTGTAATCTTTTATTAAGACATTCTATAAATTGTTTTTCATTACAAAAATACTGATATTCTTGTCTCCAATTTTCTTCTTTTATACTCTCTTCATCAAAAGCCAGAAAAAAATTATTTAAGTAATCAGCATTTTCTTCATACTCTCTTATTTCAAAAGTTTGTAATAATCTATATAACCCCATTAACATTTCTTGATATACATCATCTTTATATTGTTTAGAAATCTTTTGAAGATGAGAATAAATTATCTTTTCTACTTTCTTTACAATTATTTCAAAGAGATAATCTTCTTTTGTATTTTGATACTCTTGTATCCATTTAATTAATTGATTCATATTTCCCTCTTTCCTTTGAGGGAAAAGTATTGAAATTAGTATATGTTTTTTCCCTCATATACTAACCCGTAAAAAATAGGTAAAAAAACAACCAAGTTTATAAAAAAGTTTAAAAAAATGAATGAATTTTACTTTTTGCCTATAAATGAGCATAAAAAAACCGAAACTATCCCTTAATTGGATAATTTCGGTTTTTGATATTTAATTTATTCTGCGACATCATCGCTCGTTTAGCTTTGCTCACTTATTTTCCCCTCAAATTTAATATAAGTATATATTATTTTTCTTTATTTTGAAAGAAATAAGCAAATATAATAGTATTTATTGTATTCTTTTGTAGAACTTTAAAACAAAGCAAAAAATGCAGATCTTTACATCTACATTTCTAGTCATTATAAATTATTTTCTTTTGATAATAAATTTATTCTTTATCACTATCTTCGAAAGTTCAAACCCCTTTTTTTTAAAATTCTTATAAAAAAATAGCCTTAAAATTGAATACATCTTTTTAATAGATTTCAAATTTCAAAACATTAAAAAAGTCCTAATTTACTTACGTTTATTAGGACTTATAAGGCTAAATAGCCTTTTCGTATG